>Ga0209709_10000330_pt1 | contig 45322 bp, 53 predicted proteins | sample ArcticOcean_MG_C_2_FD_187435 | JGI IMG/M metagenome (GOLD analysis project Ga0209709, IMG submission 187435) | Marine microbial communities from western Arctic Ocean - ArcticOcean_MG_CB4_136 (SPAdes) (version 2) | ecosystem: Environmental > Aquatic > Marine > Oceanic | place: Arctic Ocean... | reverse complement strand
TTTTCTTTACCATTCTTATATTCAATAGCTTTTTCCCTATTATCATTGATAATCTTATCAATTAAAGCTTCTAATGCTTTAGGGTCGCTTTCTTGTTTTAAACCTTTTTCTTCAACAATTATTTGGGGATCTATGTCTCCATCCATCATTAACTCAAATATTGTTTTAGCTATTTTTCCTGAAATTGTTCCATTCTTAATTAGATTAATTAACTTAGCTAAATTTTTTGCACTTATTGGGCTTTCAGATATTTCTAAATTTTTATTGTTTAAAACAGCAAACAATTCGCCTGTAATCCAGTTAACTGCTAACTTCATATCTTGGTTCTTGCCCATCTTTGCAACTACTTCCTCAAAATATTTTGCTATGTCAATGTCAGAGACCAATATTGTTGCTTCATACGGAGATACTTTAAATTTATCAATAAATCTTTTCTTTTTATCATCTGGCAGTTCTGGAATATCTGCTTTAAGTTTTTCAATAAATTCATCAGTGACTTCTAGTGGTAATAAGTCTGGATCTGGAAAATATCTATAATCATGAGCATCTTCTTTTGATCTCATAGATCTAGTTTCATTTTTTTTTGTATCAAACAATCTTGTTTCTTGATCGATTGTTTTACCTTCTTCAATTAAATCAACCTGTCTATTAGCTTCATAATCAATAGCCATTTGCATAAATTTAATTGAGTTTACATTTTTAATTTCACAACGTGTTCCAAGTTTATCAGAACCTTTAATACGTACAGAAACATTAACATCAGCTCTTAAAGAGCCTTCTTGCATGTTACCGTCACAAGTTCCTAAGTATCTCATGATTGATCTTAGTTTTTTAACATAAGCACTTACTTCATCAGGAGTTCTCATGTCAGGTTTACTGACAATTTCCATTAATGCTACTCCTGATCTATTTAAATCAACTAGGGTATTTTGTGGATCCATATCATGAATGCTTTTCCCAGCATCTTGTTCTAAGTGCAATCTTTCAATACCAACTTCTTTTTGACCATTTGGCATATCAAGGACAACAGTTCCCTCTCCAACTATTGGATATTTAAATTGTGAGATTTGATAACCTTGTGGAAGATCTGCATAAAAATAATTCTTCCTATCAAAAACTGATTTTTTATTTATTTGAGCTTTTAAACCTATGCCTGTTTTTATTGCTTGTTTAATACAATACTCATTAATCACTGGAAGCATTCCAGGAAAAGCTGCATCGACTAAACTTACTTGTGTATTTGGTTCGGCCCCAAATTTTGTTGATGAAGATGAAAATAACTTTGAATTTGATGTTACTTGAGCATGAACTTCTAATCCAATAATAACTTCATAAATATTATCATGTCTTTCGATTAAATATTCTGAGTTATTTTTTGTCATCTATTTAATCCACCAGTCTGTAATTTTATTCTTAAAGGCAATTTTTTCTTCCATTGCATAAGCAATGTTTAAAATATTTTGCTCATCAAAAGCTTTACCAATAATTTGTAAGCCTAAGGGATAACCTTTAACGTCTACTCCGGCTGGTATAGAAATCGCTGGTAATCCTGCTAAATTAACTGGAACTGTAAAAATATCGTTTAAATACATTGAAACTGGATCATTAGTTTTTTCACCAATTTTAAATGCAGCACTTGGTGTTGATGGAGTTAAGATTGCATCAACTTTTTTATAAGCCTCATCAAAATCATTTTTTATAAGTTTTCTAACTTTTTGAGCCTTTAGGTAATAAGCGTCATAATAACCAGATGATAAGACATATGTACCAATCATTATTCTTCTTTGAACTTCTTCACCAAAACCTTCTGATCTAGTTTTTTCATACATATCAATTAAGTTTTCACCCTTTGATCTAAATCCATACTTAACACCATCATATCTTGCTAAGTTTGAAGATGCTTCAGCAGGTGCTACTATATAATAAGTAGGTAAAGCATAGTTTGTATGAGGTAATGAAATTTCAACAATTTTTGCACCACAATCTTTTGCATACTCAATTCCTTTAGTCCAAAGATCTTCAATTTCTTTTGGCATTCCATCAACTCTATATTCTTTTGGAATTCCAATTTTTTTATCTTTAATATTATTAGTTAATTCTTTGCTGTATGTATTTCTTTTAAAATCAATAGATGTTGAATCTTTTTCATCATAGGTGCTAATTATTTCAAGTAATAACGCACAATCTTTTACATTTTTAGACATAGGTCCTGCTTGGTCTAATGATGATGCAAACGCAACAATACCATATCTTGAACAGCTACCATAAGTTGGCTTTAAACCCACTGTACCCGTAAATGAAGCGGGTTGTCTTATAGATCCACCAGTATCAGTTCCAATTGTAATAGGCGTTAAATTGGCTGCTAGGGCTGATGCTGATCCACCAGATGAACCACCTGGTACTAAATCTTTATCAATTGGACTTTGAACATTTCCATAAAAACTCGTTTCATTAGAAGAGCCCATTGCAAACTCATCACAGTTTAGTTTGCCAAGTAAAATCGCTCCCTCATTCCAAATGTTTTGTGTAACAGTTGACTCGTAAGGTGGAATAAAATTATTTAAAATTTTACTACCTGCTGAAGTTTTTATTCCATTGGTACAAAATAAATCTTTAACAGCCATTGGAATTCCTGGAAGCTTTAAATCAAAGTTTGGTTTTTGGTCAAAGGCTTTGGCTTTTACCAAAGAATTAGAAAAATCTTCTGTAATATAGGAATTTAAATCTCTAGATTTTTCACCTCTATCAATAAAAGCTTTAGTAGCTTCTTCTGATGAAATTTTTTTATCTTTAATATTTTTAATTAAATCAGTTAAAGTGAGTGAAGTAATATTTGACATTACTCAACCACCCTTGGCACAACAAAAAAATCTTCGTTTTCATCTGGAGAATTTTTTAAAACTTGCTCTCTAATATTTCGACTTTTAACTATATCTGCTCTTAATTTTAAAGTTGTCTCAGCAATAGAAGTTAAGGGCTCAATATTATCAGTGTCTAGTTCATTCAATTTTTCAATAAAATCAAATATAGAATTCATATCTCCAGCTAATTTATCAGCTTTTGCATCATCAACTGAGATTCTTGATAATTTAGATATATGTTTTATTGTTTTAAGATCAATTGTCATGTGGTAATTAAATATGTCGGCAAACTATCACTTAAGTATAAAATATACAATATGATCACAATTGAAGATTTTAAAATAAAACACTCAAATAAAGTACGCTTTATTGGTTTAGATTTAGGGTCAAAAAGAATTGGTGTCTCTATTTGTGATGAAAGACAATCAATTGCAACTCCTTTTAAAACTATTAACAAAACAAATACAAGAAATCTGGTTGAGGAACTTAAGAAAATTATTGAGGAAAACAATATAGAGGGAATAATTATTGGAAATCCAGTCAATATGGATGGATCTGCAGGCAGATCAGCTCAATCTGTTAATGATGTGGCTACAAATATTTCAAAATCTATTAATCTTCCTGTGATTTTATGGGATGAAAGACTTTCAACAGTGGGTGCATTTAATTTGTCTAGTCTATTAGATATAAATGTATCCAAAAGAGTAAAAACTATCGATAAAAATGCTGCTGCCTTTATTTTACAGGGTGCAATAGATTATTTAAATAATTAATACTTGCCTTAGTGGCTGTTAATAGTTATAGAGTTAATTTTAATGGCAACTAAATTAAATAAAGCTATTAAAATTTCTCAAAAGCATCTCCTAGGAATTCAAGATTTATCAATTAATGATGTAAATTTAATTATAAATGAAGCAAACACTTTTATAAATCTTAATAAAAGTAAAAATAAAAAATTAAACACCTTAAGAGGAAAAACACAAATTAATCTATTTTTTGAACCCTCTACTAGAACACAAAGTTCTTTTGAGTTGGCAGGGAAAAGATTAGGAGCAGATGTGATGTCTATGAACATTACAAATTCAGCTATTAAAAAGGGTGAAACTTTAATTGATACAGCAATGACTTTAAATGCAATGCATCCAGATTTAATTGTAATTAGACATCAGGACTCTGGTGCGTGTAACCTATTATCTCAAAAAGTTAATTGTGCTGTAATCAATGCTGGTGATGGCAGACGTGAGCACCCTACACAAGCGTTATTAGATGCACTAACTATAATTACTAGAAAAAAAAAAATTGAAGGTTTAAAAATAGCAATATGTGGAGATATACTTCATTCTAGAGTAGCAAGATCTAATATTTATTTACTAAATATGCTTGGGGCAGAAGTAAATATAGTTGCACCCACTAATCTTATGCCAAAAAATATTGAAAGATTTGGTGTAAATATATTTTCTGATATGAAAAAAGGATTAAAAGATTGCGATATTGTAATGATGCTAAGACTACAAAATGAAAGGATGAGCAGTTCATTCCTTGCGTCAAATAGAGAATATTATGAATATTATGGTCTAACTCAAGATAAACTATCTCATGCAAAAGATGATGCATTAATAATGCACCCTGGACCAATGAACAGGGGAATAGAAATTGATACAAACTTAGCTGACGATATAAATAAAAGTGTAATTAGAGAACAAGTTGAATTAGGTGTTGCCGTTAGAATGGCATGCTTAAAAATTTTTTGTGAAAAATGAAAAAACAATATTTTATAAATGCTCATATAATAGATCCTTATAATTCATTAAATGAAGTTGGTGGTTTAATTATTGGGGAAGAGGGCTCAATTGAAGCTATTGGTAAAAAAGTTAATAAAAATAATATTCCAACTAGAGAAAGAGTTATAGATTTAAATGGTAAGCATATATTTCCTGGATTAGTAGATATGAGAGTTTTTGCTGGTGAACCAGGATTTGAATATAAAGAAAATTTTAGAACATTAAGTAATGCAGCTTTAGCTGGTGGTGTAACATCTGTAATTACAATGCCTAATACCGATCCTATTATTGACAATGTATCAATAGTTGATTTTTTAAAAAGAAGAGGTAGGGATAAATCAAAAATTAACATTTTTCCTACAGCATCACTTACCAAAAATACTGAAGGTATAACTATGACTGAATTTGGCCTTCTTCAGAAAAAAGGAATAATTGCTTTTACAGATGGAACAAAAACAATTCAAAATACTAGGTTGATGTCACGGATTATGACATCTGCATACGACTTAAATTGCTTAATACTTCAACACGCAGAAGATTATGAACTATCTAAAGATGGAATGATAAATGATGGAATAATTTCAACAAAATTGGGTCTGCAAGGAATTACAGATATAGCTGAATTAATCATTATAGAGCGAGATCTGACATTATTAGAAAATATAAAGTGCAGGTATCATATATCACAAATTTCTTCCGCAAAATCTGTTGAAACTATCAAAAGAAGAAAGCAAAGAGTTAAATTTACATGTGGAGTTTCGATAAATAATTTATCATTAAATGAAAATGACATTGGTGACTTTAAAACTTTTCTAAAATTATCACCTCCCTTAAGAACTGAAGAAGACCGAGTTTCACTAGTTCAGGGATTAAATGATGAAACAATAAATGTTATTGTATCGGATCATAAACCTGAAGATGAGGAATCAAAAAGACTTACATTCGCACAAGCTGCAACTGGTGCCTCAGGAATTGAAACTCTTCTACCATTAAGTTTAGAACTATATCATAATGAATCAGTCAAATTAGAAACTATTATCAAAGCTTTAACATCAGGTCCTGCAAAAATTTTAAAAATTAATAAAGGGAATTTAACAACAGGAAATGATGCAGATTTTTGTATTGTAGATATCAATAAACCTTGGATTGTAAAAAAAGATAAATTAATTTCAAAATCTAAAAATACTTCAATTGAGGAAAAAAAACTACAAGGAAAAGTTACAAATACTTTTGTAAAAGGTGTAGAATTATTTAAATTATAATAATGGAATATTTAATTGTTGCATTAGCTTCGTATTTATTAGGATCAATACCTTTTGGCTTTATTTTAACTAAAATTTATTTAAAAAAAGATATTAGAGATATTGGTTCTGGAAACATTGGAGCAACTAATGCATTAAGAACAGGTAATAAGTTCATTGGTTATACAACTTTAACACTTGATATTTCAAAAGCAGCTATTCCAGTAATTTTCATGAAATTAAATTATCCAGATTATATTTTTATTACTTCATTAAGCGTTTTTTTGGGTCATGTATTCCCTATATGGCTTAAATTTAAAGGTGGAAAAGGTGTTGCAACTTATGTTGGGATACTTTTTTCTATAAATCTTATTTTTGGTTTGATTTTTATTACCACTTGGATGGTGACATTTTTAATTACAAAATATTCATCGCTATCATCAATTATTGCAAGTTTATTAATACCCGTATACTTAATATTATTTCAAAATTCTAATTCAATATTTTTTATAATAATGTTTGTTTTAATAATCTACACACATAGAGAAAACGTTAAACGCTTGAAAAATAAAGAAGAAAACAAGACAAATATTTATTGATTTGACTATCAAAAACTTTTGGGTAGTTTGTTAAAATATGAATCTTGTAATAGTAGAAAGTCCTGCAAAAGCAAAAACCATCAATAAATATTTAGGTGATGAATATATAGTTTTGGCTAGTTATGGTCATATCAGGGACTTACCCTCTAAGAATGGATCGGTCGATCCAGATAATAACTTTAGGATGGAATGGGAAGTTGATAGTTTTTCAAAAAAATACTTAAAAGAAATTACTGATGCTGCTAAAAATTCTTCAAAAATCATATTAGCTACAGATCCAGATCGAGAAGGTGAGGCTATTGCTTGGCATGTTAAAGAATATTTAAATGAAAAAAAATTAATTAAAGATAAACATGTAGAAAGAGTTGTTTTCAATGAGATAACAAAAAAAGCAGTTATGCATGGAATTGAAAATCCAAGACAAATTGAACCATTATTAGTTGATGCTTATATGGCAAGAAGAGCACTAGACTATTTGGTTGGTTTTAATATTTCCCCAATACTCTGGACTAAATTGCCAGGATCAAAATCAGCAGGACGTGTACAGTCTGTTGCACTAAAGCTAATTACCGAAAGAGAACATGAAATTGAATTGTTTAACGCTGAGGAATTTTGGACTTTAAGTATTAAATTTTATGATAATAATAAAAATCAACTATTAGCTAGTATCTACAAGCTTAATAGTTCTAAAATAGAAAAATTTTCTTTTAAAAATAAAAATGAAGTAGATAAAGCTAAAAAGGAAATAAAATCTAAAAAATTTCAAATTAGCGACATCTCAAGTAAAGTTATTAATAGAAACCCTTCTGGTGCATTCACCACTTCAACATTACAACAAATTTCATCAGGAAGGTTAGGATTTGGCGCATCTCGTACAATGCAGATTGCACAAAAATTATACCAAGGAATAGAAATAGAAGGTGAAACTATTGGATTAATTACATACATGAGAACAGATGGTACTAATTTATCAACTGACGCTATAAATTCGTTTAGAGAATATATTAAAAATGAATTTGGAAAACAATATTTACCTGATGCACCTTTAAATTATACTGGTAAAAAAGCTAAAAATGCTCAAGAAGCCCATGAAGCTATCAGACCTACCGATATAATGAGAACACCGAACATGGTAAAAAAATACCTTAGTACAGATCAAAATAAACTATATGATTTAATTTGGAGTAGAGCCCTATCCTCACAAATGGAGTCTGCAAAATTTGAAAGAAACACAATTACAATATCATCAGAAGACAATGAAACAGTTTGTAAAACTAGTGGATCAGTTATTAAATTTGATGGTTTTTTAAAAATAATGAAGGATAATAAAAAAAATGATAACGAAGAAATACTCCCAGAAGTCTCAAATGGTCCTGTTAATATAGAGTCACTTTTAGAGGAACAGCATTTTACTCAACCACCACCAAGGTTTTCAGAAGCAAGTTTAGTTAAAAAATTAGAAGAATTGGGGATAGGAAGACCCTCAACATATGCTAGTATTATTTCAGTTATATCTACAAGAGGCTATGCGGAAGCAATTAATAAACAATTTCACCCTACTGATAGAGGTAAATTAATATCTGCATTTCTTGAAAAATTATTTTCAAAATATGTAGATTATAATTTCACTGCAAGTTTAGAAAATCAACTGGATGATATAACAACAGGTAAAGAAGGATGGGTAAAAGTTCTAGAGATGTTTTGGAAAGATTTTAACCAAAATGTTATGAAGGTTAAGGAAATAAGAACAAGAGAAATTTTGGATCTATTAAATGATAGTTTGGGAAGTTTAATTTTTGAAAGAGGAAAAGATGGTAAAGTTGATAGAAAATGCCAAATTTGTGACAATGGTTCTTTAAGCTTAAAAAATAGTTTTAGAGGTGGGGCATTTGTAGGGTGCTCAAACTATCCTGAATGTAAGTTTACCAGACCGCTTTCAAAAGCAAAAGCAGCAGCACAATCTCAACTTGCAGAGCCCAAATATATTGGAAAACATGAAAACGGCAACGATATTTATTTAAAAAATGGAAGATTTGGTCCTTACTTACAATTTGAAAAAATTGAAGAAATAAAAGAAAACATAATTGAAACTAAAAAAAAAAAAAAAAAATAAAAAAAAAAAAAAAAAAAAAAAAAAAAAAATAAAAAAAAAAAAAAAAAAAAGAAACTAAAAAAAAAAGAAACTAACAAAGAAAAAAATAATTTTCAAAATATATCGATACCTAAAGGAATAACATTAGAAAGTGTCGATCTTGATAGAGCAAAATTTCTTTGTTCATTACCTAAAAGCTTGGGTATTAACCCTGAAAACCAAAAAAACATTATATTAAACTCGGGTAGATTTGGACCTTATTTAAAATGTGAAAATAAATCAGCTAGAATTGAGAATGTAGAAGAAATTTTCTCAATTGGTATAAATAGAGCTATAACTTTAATAGCTGAAGCTAAACCAGGTAGAATGTCTTCATCAATAATTAAAGATCTTGGGGAGCATCCCGAAGATAAAAAGCCTGTTAGAATAATGAAAGGCCAATATGGACCATATATCAAGTATAAATCATTGAATGCTACTATACCTGAAGAAAAAGACCCATTAGAATTAACAATGGAAGACGCATTAATATTGATTGAGAAAAGAAAGGATTACGATAAAAATAAAAAAAATAAAAAAAATAAAAAAAAGAAAAAAAAATGAAAAAAATACTAATGTTTATCTTATTAGCAAACATAACTTCTTGTGCAACTATAAAAGATAAAGCGAGTGGTCTTAAAAAAATTGGTGATACTTGCCCGCCAAAAGCTGAGAGAACCCTTAAAAACATTTTATGTAAAGAGCTAAAATAATTAAAATATGAATTTTGAATCTAAAATTAAAGAATTAAAAATAGTTTTACCAAAAGCAGCAGATCCTGTTGGATCATATGTGGCAACTAAAATCATAAATAATTTATTGTATATATCGGGACAAATATCAATAGGTGAAGATGGAAACTTAATCAAAGGTAAACTTGGTAAAGAACTGAATGTAGAGGATGGATATAACGCAGCTAAAAGATGCGCCCTAAGTATTATTTCACAAGCAAAAAAAGCATGCGGAGATGATTTATCTAAAATTAAATCTTGTATAAAATTAACAGGATTTGTTAATTCTACTGATGACTTCATTGAACAACCCAAAGTTATTAATGGTGCTTCTGACCTCATAAAGTTAGTATTTGGAGATTCAGGCAAGCATACTAGGGCAGCTGTAAGCACAAATAGTTTACCCTTAGGTGTCTCGGTTGAAATAGATGCTATATTTGAATTATATTAAAATTATCTACCTACACTAAAATACTTAATATTTGCTTTTTTCATTTTTGTTGATGAATAAATATTTCTCATATCAAAAATTGTAAAATTTTTTTTTTTAATTAAATTTTTAAAATTAATTGATTTAAAATCATTCCACTCTGTATGAATAATTATTAAATCAGAATCAAATAAAGCAGATTTAATATCCTTTGAATAATTAACATTTTTATACTTTGAAAAATCATTTTTAAACCCAGTAGGATCATAGTATTTAATTTTAGCTCCTTTTTTACTTAAAGATGGAATCATAATTAAACTTGATGCATCTCTCATATCATCAGTATTAGCTTTAAAAGTTACACCCAAAAAACAAATATTTTTATTTTTTATTTTACCTTTTAAAATTTCATAAACTCTTTTTATTAATAGATGCGATCTGTTTTCATTAGATTTAATAACACTTTTAATCAATGATAGATTAATTTTAAATTTATCAGCTGTTGCAGTTATAGCTTTAGTATCTTTTGGAAAACATGAGCCACCAAAAGCAGGACCAGCTCTTAAAAAACGACTGCCGATTCTTTTGTCCAAACCCATTCCTATTGATATATCTTCTACATTAATGTTAACTTTTTCACAAAGATTTGCTATTTCATTAATAAAAGTGATTTTCGTAGCTAAAAAAGCATTTGAAGCATATTTAATAAGTTCAGCTGCTCTTCTAGATGTATTAATATATTTTGCACCTTTTGATATAAGCGGTGAATAAAGATTTTTTATGATTTTGTTTGATTTTTTATCATTAGTTCCAATCACAATTCTATCTGGATAGTTAAAATCTCTAATTGCGTCACCCTCTCTTAAAAACTCCGGATTTGATATTACAGAAAACATTTTTTTTAATTTTTTTTTAGAAATAATTTTTTCAATTTCATCACCAGTTGTTACAGGTACTGTAGACTTTGTAATAATAATTTTAAATTTAGATATAGATCTAGTAATTTCTTTAGCGACATTATAAATTTGAGTTAAGTCTGCTGTATTATTGTTTTTTTTTGTAGGAGTGCCAACACAAATAAAAATAATATCTGACTTAATAACAGAATTTTTTAAATTGGTAGAAAATTTTAGTCTACCTATTCTATAATTTTTTAATACAAGTTCTTCTAAACCTGGCTCATAAATGGGAATTTTTCCATTTTTAAGTTTCTTTATTTTATCTATATCTTTATCAATACAAATAACGTCGTTGCCTAAATCTGCAAAACATGCCCCACTTACAAGACCAACATAACCTGTTCCTATCATACATAGCTTCATGATTTTGCTATCTCCAAAGATGATTTAATATATCCATTCATTGATCCACAATCTAAATATTTACCTGAAAAACTATGTCCAATAAATTTATGATTATCATTTATTAAAGATTGTATAGCGTCTGTAATGTGAATTTCATTACCTTGTCCTGGTTTAAGTTTTAAAAGTTTTTTAAAGATTAATTTAGGCAAGATGTATCGGCCTATTACTGCTTTATTGGACGGAGCATCTTTTTTTTGTGGCTTTTCAATCACAGAATTTATTAGAAAATTATTTTTATCAATTTTTTTATTTATTTTATAAATACCCCACCTAGAAACATTTTTTTTATTTACTATCATGCTTGCCATAACAGAGGTTTTATATTTTTTATGAACAGCAATCATAGATTTAGAACAATTATTTTTAATAATCAAATCGTCTGGTAATAACATAAGGAAATATTTATTCTTAATATATTTCATGGTTTTGAGAACTGCATCACCAGTACCCAATGGTTTATCTTGATAGACAAATTTAATCATTTTTTTATATTTTAAAATTTTTTTATATTCATTTATAACTCTACTATCTTTATTTTTTTTTATTATTTTTTTATAAAATAAATCATTGTAAAAATAATTTTTTATCATTATTTTTTTATGTGAAATAATAAAAATAATTTCTTTAATTCCAGCATCAATACATTCTTCAATAATATATTCAATTCCAGGTTTACCATTAATAGGGAGCAGTTCTTTCGCAAAAACACTGGTTAGGGGTAACAGCCTTGTACCCAAGCCTGCTAATGGAATAATTGCTTGCTTAATCATTTGAATGTTTTACTTAAAAAGTTTAATTTTTACAAATGAAAATTTTAAGAAGTATTAATGTCTTAAAGATTGCTATAAATAACGACTCTAAATTAGGATTTGTTCCTACTATGGGTGGATTGCATAAAGGGCATATTTCACTTATAAAAGAATCTCTTAAGAAATCTAATACTACCTTAGTTAGTATTTACGTAAATCCAAAACAATTCAATAATAAAAATGACTTTTCTAGCTACCCTAGAAATTTAACTAAAGATATTAATATATTGAAAAAATTAAAAATTGATTATGTTTTTATTCCTAATAACAAAGATATATTTGCTACGAAAAGATTAAAAGAAATAACACTTCAAAAATCACAAAAAATTTTATGTGCAAAATTTAGAAAGGGTCATTTTGAGGGTGTTTTAGATGTAATGGATAGATTTATTAAATTGATAAGACCAAAATATATATTTTTAGGAGAAAAAGATTTTCAACAGCTTTTTTTAATTAAAAACTTTATTAGAAATAAATACAAAAGTGTAATTTGTCCATGTAAGACAGTTCGAGATGAAAATAACGTACCTTTATCAACTAGAAATTACCTATTATCAAAAAATAGTATGCATAAAGTAGGGTTAATATCAAATATTTTAAAAAAAATTAAACTAACTATTAAAAATAAATCTTCTTTAAAAAAAAATATATTAAATATTAAAAAAGAATTAATTAAAAAATTTAATATTAAAATTGAATATTTAGAAATAAGAAATGAAAATAACTTAAGTGCTTTGAATATTAAAAAAAAATATAGATTATTTATTGCTTATTATATTAATAAAGTAAGACTAATAGATAACTTTTAATTACAAAAAATAAGCAGCTACGCCTAAAAATGAAATAAATCCAATAACATCTGTTATTGTAGTCACAAAAACACTAGATGAAATGGCAGGATCGATATTCATTCTTTTTAGTGTGACGGGAACAAGTATTCCAAAAAGACCCGCAATAATCATAGTAACTATCATTGAAATTGAAATTATCATAGAAAGTTTAAAGTCATGAAACCACATTTGAACTACAAAAGAACTTATTGTGGCAAATATAATTCCATTTAAAATTCCAATATTAAATTCTTTTAATATATTTGTTGTAAAGTTATTTTTTGTTAAATCATTAGTTGCTAAACTTCTAACGGTAACAGCTAAAGTTTGCATTCCAGCATTACCACCCATAGATGCTACTATAGGCATTAAAAAAGCCAAAACAATCATTTGTTCTATTGTTGCGCCATATAAACTAATAACCCATGTAGCCAAAAAAGCTGTGAAAAGATTTAACAACAACCAATTAAATCTTCTTTTAGTTTTAGTCAAGACACCATCAGTAATAACTTCGTCACCTACCCCTGCTAATCTTAATACATCTTCTTCGGCCTCTTCTTTAAGTACCGTTAAAACATCATCATTAGTTATCATGCCAACTAATTTATTAGTTTTATCAACAACAGCAGCGGAATTTAAGTTATAATTTTCAAATAAATTTCCTACCTCTTCTTTATCCATATCAACTGGAATAAATAACTGTGATTCAGACATAATTGAAAGCATTTTATTTTCTCTGGATGTTGTTAAAACTTTTGATGAAGGTACTGTTCCAATAGGTTTAAATTCTTCATCAACAATAAAAATTTCTAAAAACTCCTCAGGCAAATCTTTATTTTCCCTTAAATAGTCAATAGTTTGTCCAACAGACCAATTACTTGGTATGGCCGTAAATTCACGCTGCATAATTCTTGCTGCTGTATCTTCGGGATAACTTAAGCTTTCCAAAAGAGCAAAGCGATCTTTGGGTGGTAGTGAACTTAAAATTATATTTTTATCTTTTTCATCGACATGTTCTAAAATCTTAATTGCATCATCAGATTCAAGATTTTTTAAAATACTCACTATAGAGTCTGATGAAAGATAGGTAATAATTTCTGACTGTATAGACTCATTAAGTTCAATAAAAACTTCAGGATCAATATTAAAGTTATTAAGCTTAATTAAACTTTCTCTATCGTTTTGTCCAAGATGCTCAATTATATCCGCAGCATCTGCTGGATGTATTTCTTTAAAAGAATTTGTAATAAATAGTGCATCATTGTTAGCAATTTTAGTGGTAACAACTCTTATAAATTCTTTATTAAATTCAAAATTAACTTTTTTATCTTTTATTTTTTTTACTAAAGACATAAATTTACCTATAATTCAATTTTGCACTATTAATACATAATATAGATAATACAATTTTAAAATGAATATAGAGATAAAAAAGTCAATAAAACCTATTAATTATAAAGTAGCATTAGATTTTTTAGAGACAAGGTTAAACGATATTAATATAAATAAAGGGAAGGATCTAATTTGGATTTTAGAACATGAAGAAGTTTATACAGCTGGAAAAAACTATAATGAAAATGAAATTCTAAATAAAAATATTAATTTAATTAAAACTAATAGAGGTGGTAAAGTTACGTATCATGGCCCTGGTCAAATTATTTGCTATTTTGTGATAGATTTAAAAAAGCGAGAAAGAGACATTAGAAAATTTATTACTATAATAGAAAAAACTATTATCGAAAGTTTATTAGAATTTAATATTCACACATTTGGTGATCCAAAAAATATAGGTATTTGGATAAAAGATAAAAAAAAATTGAAAAAAGTTGCAGCTATAGGTGTTAGGGTAAGTAATTGGATAGCATACCATGGATTTGCAATTAATATAAGTAATGATTTAAACAAATATAAAAATATAATACCGTGTGGGATAACGGATAAAGGTATTACTAATTTAACTAAAATTAAAAACCAGGATTATAATAAATTAGATGATGTAATTATTAATAATTTTATTAAGAATTTAAAAATTTAAGTCTTTTAGTTTTTAAAAGTTTTTTGAAATAATCTGGTAATAGTGCTGTGTAAGTATATTTTTTTGCATTTATCATAAATTTAATTTGATATGAGTGAAGCATTAAATTTTTATTTATAGCTTTATCAGTATTGTTAAACTTATATTTTTGATCACCATAAATAGGATTCCCAACTGAATATAATTGTTTTCTAAGTTGATGTTTTCTACCTGTAATAGGTTTCATTTCAACCAGACTACATATGGAATTTTTATCTAGTACTCTGTAAAGTGTTCTTGCCTTCTCAACAATTTCTTTGTCGTTGTCATATCTTGTTAAGTCATCATTCCATTCACCTGAATTTTTTTCCAATTCACCATGACATATTGCCAAATAAGTTTTATGAACTTTTCTTAATCTAAAAAGAGAAGTTAATAATTGAGCTGATTCTCTATGTTTGGCCATAATAAAAACTCCAGAAGTATCCTTATCTAGCCTGTGCACCGAGTAGGGTTTTGTATGTTGAAAAATTTCACTTTTAGCAAAAATATCTACAAGGTTTTTTTTTGATTTAGTCCCACCTTGAACTGAAATTCCAGAGCTTTTATTTAATACGATAAAGTCATCATTATTATCAATTATTAGTTCTTCATTTTCTTTAATAATTTCTTCTGATGGTACAAACTTAATTTTTTTTTGGACTATTGTTTCCTTAAAATCAAAATTAAATAAATCTATTTTATCATCTGTCTTTACTTTTTGTGAACTTTTTATTTTTTTATCATTAAGTTTAATTTTGCCATTTCTTAGATTTTTTTCTATTAAGCTTTGAGGAATATTTCCTAAATTATTTCTAATCCAGCGATCAATACGCATATTGCTACACGCTGAATCAACGCTAAAAGACTTTTTCATGATGATTTATTTTTATATAAAAAATTATGCAGTAGCTAATTTTTTTTCTTCTAATTTATCTTTTACTGGGTTTTTTTTCTTTCTATCAATTTTTTTTGCTTCAATATCTCTATCAACAAACTCTATTACTGCCATTGGTGCATTATCACCGTATCTAAAGCCAGCTTTAATAATTCTTGTATAACCACCATTTCTTTTTTCATATCTCTTAGACAAAGTTTTTTTAACTTTATTAGTAGATGTGATATCTTGAAGCTTTGTCATTAACATTTTAGTTGTTTGTAATGTCTCTTTTTTACCTAATGTTATAATTTTATCAGCCTGTGGTTTTAAAAACTTAGCTTTAGGTAATGTAGTAGTTATCTGTTCATATTTAATTAAAGAATTAAGCATATTTTTAAGTAATGCCTTTCTGTGCTCAGAAGTTCTATTGAGCTTCTTATTTGCCATTCCATGTCTCATTAGATGGCTTCCTCTAATTTTTTAGACATTTCAGCAATATTTTCTGGTGGCCAGTTAGGAATTTCCATACCAAGATATAACGACATGCCAGTTAAAACTTCTTTAATTTCATTTAATGATTTTCTTCCAAAATTTGGTGTTCTAAGCATTTCACCTTCAGATTTTTGAACTAAATCACCTATATAAATTATATTATCATTTTTTAAACAATTCATTGATCTAACAGATAATTCCAGTTCATCTACTTTTCTCAATAAATTTTTATTAAATTCAGGCTCAGATGAAACTTCTTTAACCTGTACTTCCTGGGGTTCATCAAAGTTAACAAACATATTAAGTTGATCTTGAAAAATTCTAGCAGAATAAGCTACTGCGTCTTCAGCTGAAATAGATCCATTTGTTTCAACTTCCATAATTAACTTATCATAATCCAGTGCTTTTCCTTCTCTAGCAGTACTAATTGAATATGAAACCTTTTTAACAGGACTATATAAAGAATCTATAGCTATCAAACCTAATGGTGGTTCTTCCGGTTTATTCATTACAGCTGGAACATAACCTTTTCCCGTACCAACTGTCATTTCCATATGAAAATTAGTATTTTCATCTAAATTACAAATTACAAGATCTGGATTTAATATTTCAATGTCAGAAACACCCGTGATATCTGATGCTTTTATTTCACCTGGGCCTTTTGCGTCTAAAATTAATTTTTTAGATGTTTCGGAAGAACTTTTTAAAGCTAAAGATTTAACATTTAATACTATATCTGTAACATCTTCTCTAATACCTTTTATAGATGTAAATTCATGCAATACGCCATCAATTTGTAAGGCTGTTACTGCTGTACCTCTAATGGACGATAATAAAATTCTTCTTAAAGAATTTCCTAAAGTTAGTCCATATCCTTTTTCTAGTGGCTCTGCAATAATTTTAGCAAAAGTTTTATCTTCACTTAATTGAACATCTAATTTCCCAGGTTTAATTAAGGATTTCCAATTTTTTATATTTACTTCTTGGCTTTCCATTTATACTCTCCTTTTTTTTGGTGGCCTTGTACCATTATGTGGCATAGGCGTTGTATCTTTGATTGAAATAATTTTGAAGCCTCTTGCTTGCAAAGCTCTAAGTGCCGTTTCTCTTCCCGAACCGGGACCCTTAACTTCTACAGACAATACTTTCATACCATACTCTTGAGCTTTTGATGCAGCTGAATCAGCAGCAATTTGTGCAGCATAAGGTGTTGATTTTCTTGATCCTTTAAAACCTTTTTGTCCTGCAGAAGCCCAAGCAACAACATTTCCATTTAAATCAGCAATTGAAATTATTGTATTGTTAAAAGTTGACTGAACATAGGCAATTCCATTTAGAACATGCTTTTTTATCTTTTTCTTTTTAGAATAAGAACTTTTTTTTGTAGCAGATGTTGATTTAGTTTTAACTTGATCTTTTTTTTCCGCTGCTTTATCTGCTGCTTTATCTACTGTTTTATCATTAGCCATATAAATTATTTTTTAAGTGGAGTTAATTTTTTACCCGCAATAGCTATAGCTTTTCCTTTTCGTGTTCTTGCATTGCATCTTGTTCTTTGTCCTCTTACTGGTAATTTTTTTCTGTGTCTAGAGCCTCTGTAAGAAGCTAAGTCCATTAGTCTTTTAATACTAAGAGAATATTCTCTTCTAAGGTTACCTTCTGTTGTAAAATTTTGATCAATATATTCTCTTATTTTTAAAATTTGATCATCAGTTAATTCATTTACTCTTTTTTTTTTAGGAATTTCTAGTGCACCACAAATTTGTTCAGAAAATTTGTCACCAATTCCATAAATATAAGTGAGTCCTATGTGGACAAGTTTGTTTTGTGGAATGTTTACACCTGCTATACGAGCCATAATTTTTGAGAATAAATTTAGCCTTTTATATAAGAAGATGTTTTAAAGTCAACGCATTAAACCTTAAGAATCTGTTCAATTTTACCTTTAATTACCTGAATTTCTAAACTTCCGTCAATTTCATGGAAATCAGGGCCGTTTGAATAAAAGTCAAGAACTGGCTTTGTTTTTTCCATATAAGTATCATATCTATAAATTGCAATTTCAGAACCATCATCTTTACGTTTTTTTAAAAAACCTCTACCACATGGGTGTGATTCTATTTCTTTAGGATTAAGATATTTATTTAAAGTCATATTGCATCTTTCACAAGTAACTCTTCCCATTATTCTTTTTTCAATAATATCACTGGTAACATTCAAAAAAATTATAGCACCAATATTTTGCTTAAATTCAATCAAATTTTTTTTAAGATTTTCAACTTGTAATAGGTTTCTTGGATAACCATCAAAAATGATTTTATCTTTAAATTTTAAATTTTTAATTGCATTTTTTAATAAAATGTTAACTACACTGTCAGAAACAAATTCGCCTTTTGAAATAATTTTTTCAATATCTTCACCAAGGGTAGTTTTTTTTTTAATTTCATTTCTAAGTAAATCACCAGTAGATATTTGAAAATATTTATAATTTTTAACAATATGTTGTGCTTGTGTTCCTTTGCCTGCTCCTGGAGGACCAAATAAAATTATATTCATTTTTATTTGCCAAATTTAGTTTTTTTGACTAACTGTTCGTACTGTGAGCTCATTAATCTTGTTTGAACTTGCGTGACTGTATCTATTGCTACTACTACAACAATTAAAATCGATGTACCCCCTAAATAAAAAGGAATTGGGTAATTTGCTATTAAAAATTCTGGCATTAAACATACTAAAGTTAAATATAGAGCTCCCATTGTAGTTAGTTTTGTTAGAATATTATCTATATATAAAGCTGTACTTTCTCCTGGTCTTATACCAGGTATAAAACCACCGTACTTTCTTAGGTTATCTGCTGTTTCAGTGGGATTAAAAGTTATTGATGTGTAAAAAAAAGTGAAAAAAATAATTCCTGACGCATATAAAAGCATATAAAGAGGCTGACCCTGTGAAAAATAAGATGTGATATTTAAAAATGAATCATTATCAGAAAAATTAAAATTTGAGAAAGTAACAGGTAATAATAATAAAGCAGATGCAAAAATTGCTGGTATTACACCAGCTTGATTTATCTTTAAGGGCAAGTGAGAGCTTTCACCACCATACATTTTATTACCCATCTGTCTTTTAGGATAATTTATAAGTATTTTTCTTAAAGCTCTTTCCATAAAAACAATAAACATAATTGTTATTACCAATAATAAGAATATTCCAATTATCATTACAGTTGATATTGCTCCCGTTCTACCTAATTCAAATGTTGTAACTAAAGCTCTGGGTATTTCTGCTACAATTCCAGAAAAAATGATTAAAGAGATACCATTTCCTATACCTCTTTGAGTGATTTGTTCTCCTAGCCACATTAAAAAAAGAGTCCCTGCAACAATTGTAGTTACTGTCGATATTTTAAAAAAAACACCTGGATTAATTACTAAGTTTGCTGACGATTCTAATCCTACAGCTAACCCATATCCTTGAATAGTAGCTAGTAAAACAGTTCCATATCTTGTTATTTGAGAAATTTGTTTACGTCCAATTTCTCCCTGGCTTTTTAAATTTTTAAAATAATCTGATACTCCTGTTAATAATTGGACAATAATTGATGATGAGATATATGGCATTATACCAAGTGCAAATATAGCCATACGACTTACGGCGCCACCAGCAAATACATTAAACATACCTAATAATCCTTTTTGATTACCTGACATTAATGTTTGGAGTTGTTCAGGGTCAATTCCAGGTAAAGGGACAAATGTTCCCAATCTATATACCGCTAAGATAAATACTGTAAAAAGTATTCTATTTTTTAAATCATTAGATTGAGGGATTGCACTCATAAATTAATTTTACTTATTTCTTATTTGAACTGATCCACCAATTTTTTCTAACTTTTCTTTTGCCGATTTAGATATTAAATCTGCTTCAATATTAACTTTATTTTTAATTTCACCAGTTCCTAATATTTTTAACATTTGCGAATTTTTGTTAATAATTTTAAGTTTTTTTAACAATTCAGAATTTATTTTTTCATCAGATTTTATAACTTTTTGATCAATAAATGATTGAATTTTCTCAAGATTTATTATTGCAATATTAGTTTTATTTATTGGGTTAAATCCTCTTTTGGGAAGTCTTCTATACAGTGGCATTTGACCACCTTCAAAACTATTAATAGCAACTCCAGATCTAGATTTTTGCCCCTTAACACCTCTTCCAGAAGTTTTACCTTTACCGGATCCTATTCCTCTTCCAACTCTAATTTTTTTTTTTAAATGTTTTAATGTTGTATTTAATGTAGTCATTATCCTCTTTTTTCTATAATTTCAGAAATTTTTTTATTTCTTATGTTTGATATATGTTTAGGTGAATTTTGTTTAGATAATGCTTTCATTGTAGCTCTAATTACATTGTGTGGGTTAGCAGTACCCATCGATTTAGCAACAATATCTTTAACACCTAAAACTTCACAGACAGCTCTTACAGGACCACCAGCAATAATTCCAGTCCCTTTAGGTGCTGATCTTAATTTTATTTTACCTGCACCATCTTTTCCAAAAACATCATGATGAATAGTTCTTCCTTCCCTTAAAGGAACTTGAATTAAATTTCTTCTAGCCATTTCATTAGCTTTTTTTATTGCATCAGGAACTTGCTTAGCTTTAGCATGAGCAATTCCAATTTTACCAGCTTGATTACCAACAACAACCAGTGCTGAAAAACCAAATCTACGTCCACCTTTTACTACTTTAGTTATTCTATTAATATGAACTAATTTTTCTAAAAAATCATCTTTTTTGGCTTTATTAAACATTTAAAATTCCATTCCATTTTTTCTAAGTGTATCTGCAAAAGTTTTTACTCTTCCATGATATTTGTAGATACCCCTATCAAAATATATTTTAGTTATTTTTTTTTCTTGTGCTTTTTTTGCTAGCTTTTCAGCAACAATCTTAGAAAGTTCAGTTTTATTAGTTTTATTCATTGCTTTTATGTCTTTTTCAATTGATGATGCCGACAATAAAGTGACGTGGTTTATATCATCTATTATTTGTGCAGAAATATTTTTTGAAGATCTTGAAACTGTTAATCTATATCTATCAACATTAGCAACTTTTTTCACTTTATTGCTAATTCTGTATTTTTTCCTAGCTATTGCATTTAATTTCATTATTTTTTCTTTCCTTCTTTTCTTAATATATGCTGTCCAGCTTCCCTAATACCTTTGCCCTTATAAGGTTCTGGTGGTTTAAATGACTTTATTTGAGCAACAACCATACCCACTTGCTGTTTGTCTGAACCGCTTACTTTAACTATAGTCTGTTTTTCAACTAATATTTTAACACCGTTAGGTATGTCAAAATTTATATCGTGACTGAATCCTAGTTGAAGATTTAGCTGATTACCTTTTAATGCTGCCCTATAACCAACACCTACAAGTTCAAGTGTTTTTTCATAACCGGTACTAGAACCAATTATTGCGTTATTAATTAAACTTCTATTCATACCCCACAATCTCTTTGAGTCTTTATCAATTTTTTTTGGCTTTATTGTGATATCTTTGCCATCATTAATATTTAAATCAAACATCTCTAAATCTATATTCATAGATTTTTTACCTAAAGGACCTTCAACCTTAATAATATTACCAGATAGAGCAACTTTAACTTTTTCTGGAATAGATATACTTATTTTACCAATTTTAGACATTAAAATACCTTACAAATTATTTCACCGCCAACTTTTTGTTTTCTTGCATCAATATCAGTCATTACACCTTTTGGCGTAGATATAATTGCAATACCCAATCCATTATTAATTTTGGGTAAACTATCCGCACTTGAAAAAATTCTTCTTCCTGGTTTTGAAACACGTTCAATCGTGCTGATGACTGGACTCCCAGAGTAATACTTCAAATCAATTGCTAATAATGGTTTTTTAGTTTCTTGGCTTATTTTAAAATCTTTTATAAAACCTTCATTCTTTAAAATATCTGCTATTTTAACTTTAAAGTTTGATGACGGTAGCTCAACTTTTTTATAATTACGTGCTTGAGCATTTTTAATTCTTACTAACATGTCGCCTATTGGATCACTTAAACTCATATTTTTCCTTTCTACCAGCTTGATTTAGTCATGCCTGGTATTAATCCATGCAATCCTAAATCCCTTAGTGCTATTCTTGATATTTTTAATTTTCTATAAACCCCATGAGGTCTACCAGTAATTTGACATCTATTCATAATTCTACTTTTTGCAGAATTTCTTGGTAATTTAGATAGTTTTTGCTGTGCTTTAAATCTTTCTTCTAAAGTTAAATTTTTATCCATTATTATCTTCTTTAAAAAAAGTCTTTTTTGGTAAAATTTTTTTGATAACTTAATTCTTTTATTATTCTTATTTATAGCGCTTAACTTAGCCATTATTAATTATCTCCTTTTTTGTTAAATGGAAAATTTAATTTAGTTAATAATTCTAAACTATGTTCTTTTTTTATTGCTGATATTACAATTGTTATGTCCATGCCTCGTATTTTTTCAACCCTATCAAAATTAACTTCTGGAAAAATTATATGTTCTTTAATTCCAAAAGTATAATTTCCAAACTTATCAAAACCTTCTGCTGATAGGCCTCTAAAGTCTTTTATTCTTGGTAATGCGATATTTACCATTCTATCGATAAATTCATACATCTTGTTACCTCTTAATGTAACTTTTAAACCAGCATTTGTACCTTTTCTTGTCTTAAAATTTGCGACAGATTTTCTAAATTTAGTTATTATTGGTTTTTGACCAGCTAATTTTCCCATATCTTCTTCACAAGATTTTACTATTTTCGCATCATTTCCATCTAAACCAAGGCCCATATTTATCACAACTTTCTCTAGCTTGGGGCTCATAAAAGTATTTTTAAAACCTAGTTTTTCTTTAAGAGATGCCTGTATTTCTTTGTAATAAAGTTCTTTTAATCTTGGGATCATTTTTTAACCTCGGTATCTTTTGATTTTTTTTTGTCAACAATAAGTGCTAGATTTGAAATATGAACAAAATTTTCTTTTGAAACTATTCCACCTTTTTTTTCTTTAGTTGTTTTAACATGTTTTTTGACCATGTTAATTCCTTGAACTTTAGCTCTATTGTTGGGTCTATCTATCTCAATCACTTCACCTTCTTTTTTTTTATCTTTACCAGCTAAAATTTTGACTTTAATGCCTTTTTTAATCATACTATAAAACCTCTGGTGCCAATGAAATAATTTTCATTTGCCCTCTACTTCTTAATTCTCTTGTTACGGGACCAAAAATTCTTGTTCCAACTGGTTCACCTTTATCATCAACTAAGACAGCAGCATTGTTATCAAATTTAACTTTGGAACCATCATTTCTATGTATTCCTTTTTTAACTCTAACAACTACAGCTTTATGAACAGAGCCCTTTTTTACTTTACCTTTAGGAATTGCCTCTTTAACAGCAATTACAATAGTGTCCCCAATGCTTGCGTATCTTCTTTTAGATCCACCTAAAACTTTGATACACTCAATCTTTTTTGCACCAGTGTTGTCTGCAACTAGCAATTCAGTTTGTACTTGTATCATTTTGAGTTTTCCATTACTTGAAATTTTTTATTTTTTGAAAAAGGTTTGCTTTCAATAATTGATACTTTATCACCATTTTTAAATTTGTTATTTTCATCATGTGCATTATATTTTTTTTTAACTTTAATAACTTTTTGTAAAACTGGATGTTGATATTTTCTTTCTACCATAACTGTTATTGTTTTATTAGGTTTGTCACTTACAACAATACCCGTTAATATTTTTTTAGGCATTCAATTTTCCCTTCAATAAAGTTTTTAATTTTGCAATTGTTTTTCTTGTTTCGTTAATTTTAGCCGGGTTAGTTATTTGTCCATTCATTTTTTGAAACCTAAAATTAAATAAATCTTTTTTTAATTTATCAACATTTTTTAACGCTTGGTCTTTGGTTAGTTTTTTTAATTCACTTTTTTTCATATTATATGTTTCTTTTAATAAATTTTGTTTTAATTGGAAGTTTTGCAGATGCTTTATATAAAGCTTCTTTTGCTATTATTTCTGATACACCATCTATTTCAAATAAAATTCTCCCTGGTTTAACTCTACAAGCCCAATATTCAGGAGCACCTTTACCTTTGCCCATTCTAACTTCAACAGGTTTTTTTGAAACTGGTATATTTGGAAAAATTCTAGTCCAGACTCTGCCTTGTCTTTTCATGTGCCTAGTTAAAGCAACTCTGGCTGCTTCGATTTGTTTTCCAATAATTCTTTCTGGTGCCATTGCTTTCAGAGCATATGCGCCATAGTTAATAGCATTACACCTAGAGGCAGTTCCGTGAATTCTACCTTTATGTGCTTTTCTAAATTTTGTTCTCGTTGGTTGTAACATAATTATTTTTTATTTGTTTCTTGGCTAAATTCATTAGCAAAAACTTCACCTTTATAAATCCAAATTTTTATACCTATAATGCCATAGGTTGTTAAAGCTTCAGCTTCTGCATAATCAATATCAGCTCTTAATGTGTGAGAAGGTATACTGCCATCTCTCAGCCATTCAGTTCGAGCAATTTCATTACCACCTAATCTTCCACTTATAGAAACTTTAATTCCTTTAGCTCCAAGTCTCATAGCAGATTGCATAGCTCTTTTCATGGCTCTTCTATAAGAAATTCTTTTTACAAGTTGTTGAGCTATATTTTCAGCAACCAAATATGCATTAGTTTCTGGTTTTTTAACTTCTTTAATATTTAAAGTTACTTCATTTATAGTTAATTTTGATAAATTATTTTTAATTTTTTCAATGTCACTTCCTTTTTTTCCTATAACAAAGCCAGGTCTAGAAGTATAAATGGTTACAAAACATTTTTTTGAGGTTCTTTCTATCATTACTTTTGCAACGCCGGAATTTACAACATTTTTTTTTATATATTCTCTGATTCTAAAATCTTCTATTAAATAATTTCCAAAATCCTTCTTTTTTGCATACCAAACAGAATCCCAGCCTCTGTTTACGCCTAATCTAAAACCTATTGGATTAACTTTTTGTCCCATGACTCTCCATTTTTTTTGATTCTGATAAAATAATTGTTACACTTGAATAAGGTTTTAATATAGGAGCCGCTCTACCTTTGGCTCTAGGTCTAAATCTTTTCATTACAATCTTTTTTCCACAATAAGCTTCTTTTACAATTAAACTATCAATATCATATTGAAAATTATTTTCTGCATTTGCAACTGCTGATGAAATTGTTTTTTTAATATCATGCGATATTCTTTTGTCTGAAAAAGTAAGATTTCTTATTGCTACATCAACTTTTTTTCCAACAATAGTTTTTAATATTGGATTAAGTTTTCTTGTACTAGATCTAACATTATTATTTATAGATTTAACCACTTTATCTTTGTTTTCAATAATTTTACTTTTTTTGCTCATAAATTATTTTTTACCCTTTGCTGGTGCAGCATCTTTTGCTTTTTTATCTGCTGGTGTGTGTCCATAAAATGTTCTTGTAGGAGAAAATTCACCTAATTTATGACCAACCATGTCTTCTGAAACTGTTAATGGAATAAATTTTTTACCGTTGTAAATTAAAAAACTAACTCCTATAAATTCTGGAATTATAGTTGATCTTCTTGACCATGTTTTTATAGGCATTTTTTTAGGATCCATTTTTTGTTTTTCAACTTTTTTGATCAAACTTTCTTCAACATATGGTCCTTTCCAAACTGATCTAGCCATAATTACCTTTTATTCCTTTTTTTTCTTCTTCTAACGATAAATTTATCTGTACTTTTATTGTCTCTAGTTTTTAAGCCTTTGGCTGATTGACCTGTTGGTGAAACTGGATGTCTACCACCGGCTGTTTTACCTTCACCACCTCCATGTGGGTGGTCAACAGGGTTCATTACAACCCCTCTGGTATGTGGTCTTCTTCCTAACCATCTTGATCTACCAGCTTTACCTATTTTAATATTTTTTTGATCAGGGTTTGACAAGGTTCCAATCGTTGCCATTGATCTAGAGTCTATTTTTCTCACTTCTCCAGAAGTCATTTTAATCAACGAATAATTTCCATCAATACCGCTTATACTGACAGATGTTCCTGCTGATCTTGCAATTTTACCACCAGCGCCAGGCTGTAGTTCAACATTGTGTATATCAATACCTACCGGAATATCCTGTAATGGCATACAATTTCCAACTTTAATTTCTTTTTTTGGACCATTTTCAATTATATCTCCAACTACAATCTTTTGAGGCGCCAAATAATAGAAGTGTGTACCATCTTCAAATTTAACCAACATAATATAGCATGATCTATTAGGGTCGTACTCAATACGTTCAACAGTAGCTGGCATATCTAATTTTTTTCTATAAAAATCTACAATTCTGTACATTTTCTTATGACCACCGCCTGACATGTTTCTAGAGGTAATGTGACCATTGTTATTTCTTCCACGCATTGAATTTTTTGGCTCAACCAATGCTTTGAAAGGTTTTCCTTTCCATAATCCAGTTCTATCAACAAGAATTGTACCTCTTGTCGATTTTGTATATGGTTTAAAAGATTTTAATGACATTATTTAAATTCCTGTTGTCAGGTCTATACTTTGACCTTTTTTTAAAGTTATAATTGCTTTTTTAAATCCTCGAATTTTAACTTTTTTTCCTCTGGCAATTTTTGTTCTACTCTGTTTATTAATTATATTAATTTTTGTCACATTAACTTTCCAAATTTTTTCAATATTTTTTTTTAAGTTAACTTTATTTGCGGCAGTAGGAACTTTAAAAACAATTTTATTTTGTTCGGACATATTAGTTGACTTTTCAGTAACCATTGGCGACAAAATTTTATCATATAAGTGTATTTTATCCATTTAAGAATATCTCTTTTCTAGTTCTTTTATTGAACTTTCAGTAAAAACAATTTTTTTAAATTTGACAATATCAAAAGCACTAAAGTGGTTTACATCAGTAACTTTAACATTAGGAATATTTTTAGCTGATTTCTCAATTTTTTCTTTTGAAGCTTTGTCTAAAATTATTAAAGAATTTGTTATTTCAAATTTTTTAATAATTGAATGCATTTCTTTTGTTTTTTTAATTTCAGTTGTAAAATCATTAAATATTAAAAGGTTTTTTAATTTGTTTTTTTCAGTAATTAAAGAGGCAATACTTAGTTTTTTTTCACTTTTATTCAGTTTTCTTTTTTTATATGCAAGCTCACCTTTTGGTCCATGCGCAACACCACCTCCAACAAAAATTGGTGCTTTTCTACTGGCGTGTCTAGCATTACCGGTTCCTTTTTGAGCATATATTTTTGAGGTAGATCCAGCTATTTCATTTTGTTGTTTAGTTTTTGCATGTCTTCCTTTGTAATTCGCGTTAGTTTTGTAAAGAACGCTAGTAACTAATTTTTTATTTATTTTACCTGAAAAAATTCTATCTAAAACTTCTATTGAGTCTTTTTTCCCACTTAAGTTTAGTTTATCTATTTTCATTATTTTTTCTTTTTATCTGGTGTCTTTTTAGCTTGTTCTGCAGCCACAATTTTTTCATTTATTGTTTGTTTTTGAATATTTTTAACTGCTTTTTTTACAAGAATTTCTGTATTTTTTGATCCTGGTATTGATCCTTTTAAGTACAATAATTCATTATCTAAATCAGTTTTAATAATCTCTAAATTTTGCATAGTTCTAAATCTATCGCCCATATGACCAGCCATTTTTTTTCCTTTAAAAACTTTACCAGGGTCTTGTCTTTGACCTGTTGAACCATGTGATCTGTGTGAAACAGAAACACCATGAGTAGCTCTTAAACCACCAAAGTTATGTCTTTTCATTGCTCCGGCAAAACCTTTACCGATAGTTTTAGATGTAGTGTCTACAAATTTTACTTCTTTGAAAATTTCTAAGCCAAATTCATTACCTTCTTTATACTCTTCTGTATTTTTAACTCTGAATTCTTTTAATTTTTTCTTAGCTTCTGTATTTTTCTTTGCATACATGCCCTTCATAGCTTTTGTAAGTTTTGAACTTTTAATATTGCCAAAACCTAATTGCACAGCTTTATATCCACGTTTATCCTCTTCTATTACGCTAATAACTCTAGCTTTTTCCATTTTGATTACCGTAACTGGAACAGATTGGCCAGTTTTATAAAATTCCCTTGTCATTCCAATTTTTTTTCCTATTAAAGCTATTTCACTCATAATTATATTTTAATCTCAACATCAACACCTGATGCCAAATCTAGTTTCATTAAAGCTTCTACAGTTTGAGGCGTAGGCTCAATGATATCAATTAATCTTTTATGCGTTCTTGTTTCAAATTGTTCTCTACTTTTTTTGTCAATATGAGGTCCTTTTAGAACTGTGTATTTTTCAATTTTTGTAGGTAGTGGTATTGGTCCTTTAATATTTGCACCTGTTCTTTTTACAGTATTTACTATTTCTTCAGTAGATGCGTCCAATATTTTATTATCGTAAGCTCTTAATTTAATTCTAATGTTTTGTTTTTCCATAATAATTAACCTGCAATCTTTTTAGTAACTTCATCCTGCACATTTTGTGGGACTTTAGAATAATGATCAAAAAACATTGAATATTGAGCTCTTCCTTGTGACATTGACCTTAAACTATTAATATAACCAAACATGTTGGCTAGAGGAACCATTGCGGTGATAACCGTAGCATTTCCTCTTTGTTCTTGAGTGCTTATTTGACCTCTTCTACTATTTAAATCACCAATAACATCACCCATATAATCTTCTGGAGTTACAACTTCAACTCTCATAACTGGCTCTAATAGCTTTAAAGTTCCTCTAGTGCAAGCTTCTTTAAAACACGCACGAGAGGCTAATTCAAATGCTAAAACGCTAGAGTCAACATCGTGATGTAAACCATCTAATATTGTAACTTTATAGTCTATCATTGGAAAGCCTGCTAATATGCCTGCGTCAGAAACAGTTTCTATACCTTTTTCTACACCTGGAATAAATTCTTTTGGAATTGATCCACCTTTAATTTTACTTTCAACTTGTCTACCCTCACCTGGTTCTAAAGGTTCAACTAACATTTTAACTCTAGCAAATTGCCCAGCACCACCACTTTGTTTTTTATGAGTATAATCAAATTCAGTAGCATTTTGTAGTGTTTCTCTATAGGCAACCTGGGGGGCCCCCACATTAGCCTCAACTTTAAATTCTCTTTTCATTCTATCAACGATAATATCTAAATGAAGCTCTCCCATACCTTTAATAATAGTTTGTCCAGATTCCTCATCAGAAGTAACTCTAAAAGAAGGATCTTCTTTAGCCAATCTTCCTAATGCTTCTCCCATTTTTTCTTGGTCAGCTTTAGTTTTTGGTTCAACTGCTATCTCAATTACGGGATCAGGAAACTCCATTGGTTCCAATAAAACGGGGTTATCTTCATCACATAAAGTGTGACCAGTGATAGTGTATTTTAATCCTGCTAATGCAACAATATCTCCTGCATTTGCTTCTTTGGTGTCTTCTCTTGAGTTAGCATGCATTAAAAGCATTCTTCCAACTCTTTCTTCTTTTTCTTTAGATGTATTATAAACACCTGTGCCAGTTTTAATAGTTCCAGAATAAATTCTTATAAAAGTTAATGATCCAACAAAAGGATCATTAGCTACTTTAAATGCTAAAGCAGAAAAAGGAGTGGCATCATCAAATTTCATTTCAATCACATCTTCAGTCCCAGGTTTGGTTCCATTAATTGAACCAATATCAATTGGGCTTGGCAAATAATTTATAACAGCGTCAAGTAATGGTTGAACACCTTTGTTTTTAAAAGCAGAACCAGTAGTTATCGGCACAAAGCTAAAATTTAATGTTCCTTTTCTTATGCATGAAATTAAATCTTCTTCTTTAATTTCATCACCATTAAGATAGCTTTCCATAAGTTTTTCATCTTGTTCAACTGCAGTTTCTACTAATTCTTTTCTATATTTTTGCGATATTTCTTTTAAATTTTCTGGAATATCTGCATATTCCCACTCAGCACCAAGTGCTTCATCTTTCCAAATTTGTGCTTTCATTTTAACTAAGTCAACTACGCCTGATAACGAAGTTTCTATTCCTATTGGCACTTGCAATATTAGTGGTTTACATCCCAATCTGTCTCTAATCATATCAACACATCTAAAAAAATCAGCACCAGTTCTGTCTAATTTATTTACAAAACAAATTCTTGGAACTTTATACTTATCTGCTTGTCGCCAAACAGTTTCAGATTGAGGTTCTACACCTGCCACACCATCAAACACACATACAGCTCCATCCAAAACTTTTAAAGATCTTTCTACTTCAATTGTAAAATCCACATGACCAGGTGTATCAATAATATTAATTCTATGATCATTCCAAAAACAAGTAGTTGCAGCTGAAGTAATTGTAATACCCCTTTCTTGTTCTTGTTCCATCCAATCCATTGTTGCAGCACCATCATGCACCTCACCAATTTTGTGACTTTTTCCTGTATAGTATAAAATTCTTTCTGTAGTAGTAGTTTTACCAGCATCAATATGTGCCATGATCCCAATATTTCTATATTTATCTAGTTTGTGTGTTCTAGCCATAATTTTTTACCACCTAAAATGTGCAAAAGCCTTATTTGATTCTGCCATCTTGTGTACATCTTCTTTTTTTTTAACTGCCGATCCTTTTTTTTCATAAGCATCGAAAATTTCATTAAACATTTTATCGGACATATGTTTATCTTTTCTTTTTCTCGAAGCATCAACTAACCATCGTAGAGCAAGAGCTTGAGCTCTCCTTGATTTAACTTCAACAGGTACTTGATAAGTTGCACCACCTACTCTACGTGATCTTACTTCTACCGTTGGTCTAATATTGTTAATTGCTTCATTGAATACGTTTATAGGTTCTTCTTTTGTTTTAGATTTAATTTTATCAATAGCCTCATAAACTATTTTAGAAGCTACACCTTTTTTTCCATCATACATAATTGAATTTATTAATTTAGGTATTATTGGTGATTTAAAAATAGGATCTAGAATTGCAATTTTTAAAGGTTGTGTTTTTTTTCTAGACATTTTTATTTACCTTTTTTTGTTCCATAAAGTGATCTACGTTTTTTTCTATTTGCTACACCTTGGGTATCAAGGTTTCCCCTAAGAATATGATATCTAACACCAGGTAAATCTTTTACACGTCCACCTCTAATTAAAACTACTGAGTGTTCTTGTAAATTATGTCCTTCACCCGGTATGTATGCTGTTACTTCAAAACCATTTGACAATCTTACACGTGCAACTTTTCTTAATGCTGAATTGGGTTTTTTTGGAGTTGTTGTATAAACTTTAACACAAACACCTCTTTTAAGAGGTTGTTTTTCTAAAGCTGGAACCTTGTTCCTAGCCAAAGGTTTAATTCTTTTTTTTCTTAACAACTGGTTAATAGTTGGCATATAATTATTTAATTAATTAGTTTATTTTTGATGAAAATAACTGACAGGTTATTTTGTGGCAGCGTTTAGTTCCATAAAGTAGGTACTACATTCCAACCAAAAACACCGCCAAAATACTATTTAATTTCACTTTGTCAAACTAAAACTACAAGTTTAACGTGTTTTTTTTATTGATTTACTTGAGTTTCTGAGGGTTCAGAGGGTTCTATTTTTTCTTGATCAGATAAATATTTTTGATCTTCTTCAAGAGCTTTTCTATTCCAATTATTTTTAATATGGCCAGTTCCAGCAGGAACTAATCTTCCTACTATAACATTTTCTTTTAATCCAACTAATTTGTCAACTTTTCCTTTTATTGCCGCATCAGTTAAAACTCTTGTTGTTTCTTGAAAAGATGCTGCTGAAATAAAGGATTCTGTCTGTAAAGAAGCTTTAGTAATGCCCATTAAAACTCTTTCACCAGAAGCTGGATTTTTACCTTCAGAAACTAATTTTTCATTATTAGTATCAAATTTAATTTTGTCTATTATTTCTCCTGGTAAATAACTAGAATCACCAGAAACTTTAACTTCAATTTTTTTCAACATTTGTCTTAAAATTGTTTCTATATGCTTATCATTAATTATCACACCTTGTAATCTATAAACTTCTTGAACTTGGTTCACAAAATATTCCGTTAAATCTTTGATACCTAAAATTCTTAAAATGTCATGAGGTAGTGGTTGCCCATCAAGTAAATATTCGCCTTTTTTAATTTCTTCACCTTGGTTAAAGTTGATATGTTTGCCTTTAGGGATTAAATAATTTGAAGCATCACCATTTTCTGATTGGATTGATATTCTTTGTTTTCCTCTAACTTCTTTTCCGAATAAAACTTTACCATTATTTTCTGCAATTATCGCACTGTCTTTAGCTTTTCTTGCTTCAAATAATTCAGCAACCCTAGGTAATCCACCAGTTATATCTTTTGTTTTTGTTGTTTCTTTTGGCAGTCTAGCTATTACGTCACCCGCAAATATTTTCTGGCCATCTTTTACTGATAGAATTGAATCTGGAACCAAATAATATCTAGCTTCATTATCATCAGCTTTTTTAATAACATTTCCTTTATCGTCTCTTAATGTTATTCTTGGTTTTAAATCAGTATTTTTTGATTGAGCTCTCCAATCAACTACCGATTTTGAAGAAATACCAGTTGCATCATCAGTTGTTTCTTGAATAGAAACACCATCAATTAGATCAACAAATCCTGCAATACCATTTTTTTCAGCGATAACTGGAGTTGTATAAGGATCCCATTCACAAATTTTTGAATTTGTTTTAACTTTATCACCATTTTGAAAAAATAATTTTGAACCATAAGAAACTTTATAAACAGCTACTTGAACCCCATTATCATCTTCAATAGATAATTGAGTATTTCTTCCCATTACAATTAAGTTTTTCTTAGAATCTTTTAACAAGTTGGAATTAATGATTTTAAGTATACCAGCAGATTTTGTTACAATTTGAGATTCTTGTTTAACAGATGCTGTTCCACCAACGTGAAACGTTCTCATAGTTAACTGCGTACCTGGTTCACCAATAGACTGTGCAGAAATCATACCAATAGCCTCACCAACATGAACCATTTTACCTCTAGATAAATCACGACCATAACAAGTAGCACAAACACCTTTTTTAGAGCTACATGTCATTACAGAGTAAGCTTTAATAAACTTAACGCCTGCTGCATCAATTTTATCACAACCAGCTTCATCAATCATTGTTTCTTTTTTAATTACAATCTCACCAGTAATTGGATTTTTAACATCAAATGCAGTTACTCTTCCAAGTGCTCTTTCTGATAAGCTAACAACTACATTTCCACCTTCTAAAATTTCAGCAAGTTCAATGAATCCTGGTTTATCACATTTTATCTTAGAGATAGTTAAATCTTGAGCAACATCACAAAGTCTTCTAGTTAAATAACCAGAGCTTGCAGTTTTTAAGGCAGTATCAGCTAATCCTTTTCTTGCTCCGTGAGTTGAGTTAAAATATTCCAATGCAGTTAAGCCTTCTTTAAAATTTGACATAATTGGAGTTTCAATAATTTCACCTGAAGGTTTTGCAATCAATCCTCTCATGCCCGCTAGTTGTTTCATCTGTGCGGCTGAACCTCTGGCTCCACTATCAGCCATCATAAAAACTGAATTTATTTGTAATCCATCTTTTGTTGTTTCTGTTGCAGATATACCTTTCATCATTTCTCCAGCTACTTTATCTGTACACTTGGACCAAGCATCGACTACTTTATTGTATTTTTCACCTCTTGTAATTAATCCTTCAGAGTATTGATTCTCATAATCACCAATTAATTTTTTGGTATCATCAATTAATTGTCCTTTGTTGAGAGGAATAATTAAGTCATCTTTACCAAAAGAAATTCCAGCTTTAAAAGCATGTTTAAAGCCCAAGTCTTTAAGTTTATCACAATAAATAACTGTACTTTTTTGTCCACAAAATCTAAAAACAGAATCTATAATTTCAGAAACAATTTTTTTTGGAAGCAATCTATCTACAAGAGAAAATTTTATATCTTTGTTTTTAGGTAAAAGATTTGCTAATAAAAATCTACCTGCGGTACTTGTGTATTTTTCGATTTTCTTATTTCCATTTTCATCAACTGTTTCATATCTTGAAATAATTGTTGAATGGACTTTAATTTCTCCAGACTCAAGTCCTTGCTCTATCTCATCGCAGTTAACAAAATAACCTTTTATTGTTTCTGTTTGAAAAGGTGGTTGAGATAAATAGTAAATTCCTAAAATCATATCTTGACTCGGTACAATTATAGGTTTTCCATTTGATGGGCTTAAAATATTATTTGTCGAAAGCATTAGAATTCTTGCCTCTAATTGAGCTTCTAGACTTAATGGAACATGTACGGCCATTTGATCTCCATCAAAATCAGCATTAAACGCAGCACAAGTTAAAGGGTGTAATTCAATAGCATCACCTTCTATAAGTTTTGGTTCAAAAGCTTGTACACCTAATCTGTGAAGTGTTGGAGCTCTATTTAAAATTACAGGGTGCTCTCTTACTATTAGCTCTAAAGCATCCCATACTGCATTTGTTTCCTTCTCAACTAATTTTTTTGCCTGTTTTATTGTTGATGCTAGACCAAGTTTATTTAATCTTGCATATAAAAATGGCTTAAATAATTCTAATGCCATTTTTTTTGGCAAACCACATTCATGAAGTTTAAGGTCTGGTCCAACCACTATTACAGATCTTCCTGAATAATCTACTCTTTTTCCTAATAAATTTTGTCTAAATCTACCTTGCTTTCCCTTAAGCATTTCCGCTAAAGATTTCAGTGGTCTTTTTCCAGTACCTGTAATTACTCTGCCTCTTCGTCCATTATCAAATAAAGCATCGACCGATTCTTGTAGCATTCTTTTTTCATTTCTAATAATAATATGAGGAGCTTTAAGGTCCATTAATCTTTTTAGTCTATTATTTCTATTAATAACCCTTCTATATAAATCATTTAAATCTGAAGTGGCAAATCTGCCTCCATCCAGTGGTACCAAAGGTCTTAATTCAGGAGGTATAACTGGAATAACAGTTAATATCATCCATTCAGGTTTTTGACCTGTCTCAATAAATGATTCCAATAGTTTTAATCTTTTGATAGATCTTTCTTCATTAACTTTTGATTTTGTTTCTTGAATTGTTTTGACTAAAATCTTTCTTTCTTGTTCTAAATCCATCGTTTTTAGAATTTCTAAAATTGCCTCAGCTCCAATTCCGGCATTAAATGATTCTTCTCCAAATTCATCTTGATATTTGGCTAATTCTTCTTCATTTAATAATTGATTTTTTTTCAAAGTTGTCATTCCAGGTTCGGTAACGATGAAATTTTCAAAATACAAAACTCTTTCTACTTCCTTAAGTTTCATATCTACAGCTAAAGATATCCTGCTAGGTAAAGATTTTAAAAACCATATGTGAGCGACAGGTGTAGCTAAATTAATATGACCCATTCTTTCTCTTCTAACATTTGATTTTGTTACTTCCACTCCACATTTTTCGCAAATAATTCCTCTAAATTTCATTCGTTTATATTTTCCACATAAACATTCATAATCTTTTATAGGTCCAAAAATTCTAGCACAAAATAAACCATCTTTTTCAGGTCTAAAAGTTCGATAATTTATAGTTTCTGGTTTTTTAATTTCACCAAAAGTCCAAGATTTAATTTTTTCAGGACTAGCTAAGGTAATTTTAATACTACTAAAATTTTGTGCTTCTGAAATTTCTGTATTTTTAAATAAGTCTGTTAATTCTTTTTTCATAATTAGTTTAGCTCAATATTAAGCGCTAATGATTTAATTTCCTTTACAAGAACATTGAAGGACTCAGGTATTCCTGATTCAAAATTCTCTTCACCTTTAACTATTGTTTCATATACTTTAACTCTGCCAGCTACATCATCTGATTTAACTGTTAAGATTTCTTGTAAAGTGTAAGAAGCTCCATAAGCTTCAAGAGCCCATACTTCCATTTCACCAAATCTTTGACCACCCAATTGTGCTTTTCCACCAAGTGGCTGTTGTGTTACAAGACTATAAGGACCAGTAGATCTAGCGTGTATTTTATCTTCAACAAGATGATGAAGTTTCAACATATAAATAATTCCAACTGTGACATCTCTATCAAATTTTTCTCCTGTTCGTCCATCCCACAATGGAGTTTGGCCTGAACTTGGAAGTTTTGCCAACTTAAGCATTTCAGTTACATCTTTTTCTTTTGCTCCATCAAATACAGGAGTGGCTATTGGAATTCCGTTCTGAAGATTTTCACACAAATCTTTAAATTCTGATTTATTTAATTTATCTAATTTATTTTCAAATATTTCTTTTCCATAAACAGATTTTAAAAATTCTGAGATTTTTTCAGTTTTTTCAATTTTCTTTTTATTTTGAGCAATCAAATTTTTCATTTGATCTCCAAATTCTTTGCACGCCCATCCTAAGTGTGTTTCTAAAATTTGACCAACATTCATACGACTCGGCACACCAAGTGGATTTAACACTATATCAACTGCTTTACCATTTTCTCTGAAAGGCATATCTTCTACTGGTACAATTTTACTAACAACACCTTTATTTCCATGTCTTCCTGACATTTTATCCCCAGGTCGTAATCTTCTTTTAACAGCAACAAAAACCTTTACCATTTTCATTACACTTGGCAGTAAGTCATCACCACTTCTAATTTTTAGAACTTTGTCCTCAAATCTTTCTAGAATATCTTGTTTGGCTTTATTATATTGATCTTTTAATTGAAGAATAGATTCAACTTTTTTTACATCTCCCACATCTAACTTGAATATTTCATTTACATTCAAATCATTAATTTTATCAAAATCTAATTTTGTGCCTTGATCAATATCTTTAATTTTTTTTTCTAAAATTGATCCATTTAAAATTTGATTTGCTCTCTGTTTTATACTTCTTGCTAAAATTTCTTCTTCAACAATTTTATCTTGTTGAACAACCTCAATTTCTGCTCTTTCAATAGTTATAGATCTTTCATCTTTTTCAATTCCATGTCTATTAAAAACTCTAACGTCAACAACAACTCCATTGCTACCTCTAGACATTTTTAATGACGTATCTGTTACATCTATAGCTTTTTCTCCAAATATAGATCTTAATAATTTTTCTTCAGGCCCTGAAGCTGAGTCTCCTTTAGGTGTTACCTTGCCTACCAAAATATCTCCCGCTTTAACCTCTGCACCAATATATACTATTCCAGACTCATCTAAATTCTTTAACGACTCTTCGTTAACATTGGGAATATCTCTAGTGATATCTTCTTCACCTAATTTTGTATCTCTGGCCATAACTTCATACTCAACTATATGGATGGATGTAAATACGTCATCTGTTACACATCTTTCAGAAATTAAAATAGCATCTTCAAAATTATAACCTTGCCAAGGCATAAATGCGACAGTCACATTTTTACCTAAACCAAGCTCACCTAATTTAGTTGAGGGACCATCTGCTATAATGTCGCCTGAACTTACTAGATCATTAACTCTTACTAAAGGTTTTTGATTAATACATGTATTTTGATTTGATCTTTTAAACTTTTGTAAATTATAAATATCAACTCCAGATTTTGTAAAATCAGTTTCATCTGTAGCTTTAATTACAATTCTTTTGCCATCAATTTTGTCAACCACTCCATCTCTTTTGGCTACTATAGTTACTCCAGAATCCAGCGCTACATCACTTTCTATTCCAGTTCCAACCAAGGGTGACTCTGGTTTTAGTAGTGGCACTGCTTGTCTCATCATATTTGATCCCATTAGAGCTCTATTGGCATCATCATTTTCTAAAAAAGGTATTAGTGATGCTGCTACAGAAACTAATTGTTTAGGTGAAACATCAATGTAGTCAATATTTTCTGGTTTTGATAAAACAAAGTTTAGATTTTGTCTGCAAGAAACTAGGTCTTCAGTGATTTTTCCATTTTTATCAACTTTAGAGTTTGCTTGCGCTATTGTATATTTCGTTTCTTCCATTGCCGAAAGGTATTCAATTTTTTCTTCAACAATTGCATTTTTAACACGTTTATAAGGACTCTCTATAAAGCCATATTTATTAATTTTTGCATAAGTAGATAAACTATTTATCAAACCAATATTTGGACCTTCTGGTGTTTCAATTGGACAAATTCTTCCATAATGAGTTGGATGAACATCTCTTACTTCAAACCCAGCTCGTTCTCTAGTTAATCCACCTGGTCCCAGTGCAGATACTCTTCTTTTGTGAGTAATTTCAGATAGTGGATTTGTTTGATCCATGAACTGAGAAAGTTGTGAACTAGCAAAAAAATCTTTTAAAGAAACTGTTAAAGGTTTAGCGTTTATTAAATCTTGAGGCATAGCTGATTCAATATCAAGTGTTGTCATTTTTTCTTTAATAGCTCGTTCCATTCTGTAAACACCTATACGCGCCTGGTTTTCAACTAATTCTCCAACAGATCTAACTCTTCTATTACCAAGGTGGTCAATATCATCAACTTCATCTTTACCATCTCTTAAATCTAACATTTTTTTAATAATAGCTAAAATATCATCATTTCTTAATATTGTAATTTTATCAGAACACTCTAAATTTAATCTAGAGTTCATTTTAACTCTACCTACATCAGATAAATCATATCTATCAGAACTAAAAAAAAGATTATTAAAAATTTGAGTTGCAATTTCAACAGTTGGAGGTTCGCCAGGTCTTAAAATTTTATAAATCTCATTAATTGCATCTATTTTAGTTTCATTTTTATCATTAAGAATTGTCGTTAATAAATAGGGACCTTTGTTAATAGAGTTTGTTGTTGATAGTTGTATAATTGATATATTAGCATTGATTATTTGTTCAAGTATAGTTTGGTTTATCTCTGTACCAATTTTAAAATTTTCCTCTTCTTCATCACCTATTTTAACATCACTGTGTAAAAATTTTCCATAAAGTGAATCACTTGTAACAAAAATTTCTTTTAATCCATCTTTCTCAAGTTTTTGAGCATTTAAAAAATTAATCTTATCACCTAATTTAATAATAGTTTTTCCATTTTTGGCATCAACAACTTCTTCGGAAAAGTTTTTAGCTTTATAATTTTCTGGATTAAATTTAGTTTTCCATTTTTCTAACTTTTTGTCATACTTGTATTGTTCTTTATCGTAAAATTCATTTACTATGTCTGTTTTTGATAATCCTAATGCTAATAAAAAAGTGGTTGCAAAAATTTTCTTTTTTCTGTCTATTCTAAAATATAAAAAATCTTTTACATCATATTCAAAATCTAACCAAGAACCTCTATTAGGAATAACTCTACAATTAAAAAGTAACTTACCACTAGCATGTGATTTTCCTTTATCATGATCAAAAAATACACCTGGACTTCTATGCATTTGATTTACGACAACACGCTGAACACCGTTAGTTATAAAGGTAGCACTGTTAGTCATCATTGGAACTTCCCCCATGTATACTTCTTGTTCTTTAGCGGAAAGAATATCTTTAGTATTGTTTTCTTGATCAATTTCATAAACAACGAGTCTTAATGTACATTTAAGAGCGGATGAATAAGTTAAGCCTCTTTGAATACATTCCTCAGTATCAAATTTTGGTTTTTCTAATCTATAAGTAACATATTCAAGTGTAGCTTTATCGTTTAAGTCTTCAATCGGGAAAATGCTTTTAAAAACTCTGTCAAATCCTTTAATATCTTGTTGAGTAGCATCAGTTATAATATCTGTTAATTGTTTATAGGAATTTTTTTGTACTTCAATAAGATTTGGAATAGATAAACTTTCTTTAAGTTTACCAAAGTTTTTTCTTATATTTTTTTTTTCAGTAAAAGATAATTGCATCTATACTATTTATTGATTAATAAAGTTAATCAATAATTTAATTCTTTCTTATTAATTTATTTAAGTTCTACTTTAGCGCCTGCTGCTTCTAGTTTAGCTTTAATTTCTTCAGCCTCTTTTTTGTTAACACCAGATTTAACTTCTTTTGGTGCACCCTCAACTAAATCTTTTGCTTCTTTAAGACCTAAAGATGTTATTGCCCTTACTTCTTTGATAACGTTAATTTTTTTTTCACCGATTGAAATTAGCATAACTGTAAAGTCATCCTTTTCCTCTTCTTGCGCTGCACCGGCTGCTGCTGGAGCTGCTGCTGCCATTGCTGTAACACCCCATTTTTCCTCAAGTTGTTTTGAAAGCTCGGCTGCCTCTACAACAGTTAAATTTGATAAATCTTCTATAATTTTATTTAGGTCAGGCATATAATTGTACCACTTTGTTAGGTTATTTATTTTGAATTTTCTGGGCTCAAATTACTCATTTTTTCAGATCGTGCAAGTAAAATACTTACTAGTTTTGAGGCAGGTGTACTCAATATACCCACTATTTTTGCTCTAGCCTCATCAAGTGTGGGTAAATTTGCGACATTTTGAACAGCTTCTTGATCCAAAAGATCATTTCCCATAATTCCACCAAGAAGTTTGAGGTTTTCATTATTTTTTGAAAATTTTGATAAAATTCTAGCTGAAATTATTGCATCACTTGAAAATGCTACAGCAGTTGGTCCAGTAAATAAGTTTGATAAATCTTTACACTTTGTTTTTTCAAGAGCTATTTTTGTTATTCTATTTTTTGTAATTTGAAATTTTATTCCATACTCTCTCATTTGCGAACGGAGCTCATCTAATTGCGTCATTGTTAAACCTTGGTAGTGAGTAACTAATACAGCTTCGCTATTTTCAAATTTTGCGGTAATATCTGCAATATAATTTTTTTTTTGTTCCTTATTCATCATAACTATATACTTTTTCCCAATTTAACTTTGTAAGATACACCCATACTTGATGTAACAAAGGTGCTTTTAATTAAATCACCTTTCAATGTATTATTAGATTTTTCTTTTTCCAGCACATCTAAAATAGCATGGTAATTTTTTAATAATTGATCGTCATGGAAAGATTTTTTTCCTATACTGACACCAATATTTCCATCTTTATCATTTCTAATTTCAACTTGACCAGATTTTGCATCTGTTACTGCTTGTTTAATGTTTTCTGATACAGAACCAAGCTTAGGATTTGGCATTAATCCTTTTGGTCCCAGAATTTTTCCTAATTTTGAAAGTTTAATCATCATTCCTGGAGTACAAATTAATTTTTCAAAATTTAATTCACCTTCCTTAATTTTTTCAATAAATTCATCACTTCCAATAATATCTGCGCCAGCATCTTTAGCTTCTTTCGCTCTAACATCTTCACAAACAACAGCAACTTTTACTTTTTTTCCAGTGCCACCTGGTAAATTAACAACTGTTCTTATGTTAACTTCGCCTTTTTTTTGTTTGTTATTAACTTGAAAACTTAAATCAACTGATTCATTAAATTTAGTTGTGCAATTTTCTTTAACTACTGACAATAATTTTTCTATTGTTTCTGAAGGAAGATTAGAAGTTTTTTTAGGCAGTTTTTTAAATCTTTTTGAAATCATTATTCTTTTACCTCTATACCCATTGATCTTGCAGAACCTTTTATTATTTTTACAGCTTGTTCTAAGTTATGAGCATTAAGGTCTTCCATTTTTTGTTTTGCAATCTCTTCTGCTTGTTGCTTTGTTATTGAAGCTACTACATTTCTGCCAGGCTCTTTTGAACCACTTTTTAATTTAGCTGCTTCTTTTATAAAATGCGATGCTGGAGGTGACTTAGTTATAAAATCAAATTTTTTATCTTTATAAACAGTTATTACAACAGGAATTGGTTTCCCCATAAATGCTTTCGTTTTTTCATTAAAAGCTTTACAGAACTCCATAATATTAATTCCTCTTTGGCCTAATGCTGGTCCAACAGGAGGTGCTGGATTAGCTTGACCACCTTTAATTTGTAATTTTATATATCCACTAATTTCTTTTTTCGAAGCCATTAACTTACTTTCTCTACTTGGTTATATTCTAAATCAACTGGTGTTGGTCTACCAAAAATTGATACAGAAACTTTTAGCCTTGATTTATCTTCATCTACTTCCTCAACCATTCCATGAAATGAAGCAAAAGGACCGTCAACAACTTGAACTTTTTCGCCAATTCCATACTCTATACCAGATTTTGGTTGTGCAACACCATCTTTTATTTGTCCTAATATTTTTTCTATCTCTTTATCTGAAACTGGTATTGGAACTCCTTTTGAGCCCAAAAAACCACTAACTCTCTTTATATTTTTTATCATATGGTAAATATCGTTATCCATTTCACTTTTAATTAGTACATATCCAGGAAAATATTTTTTCTTTCTTTGTATTCTTTTTCCTCTTTTAACTTCAGTAATATCATGTGTGGGAATAACAATTTCTTCAATTTTGTCGGAAATTTTTGCTTTTTCTGCTTCTTCTTTAATCAAACCGGCTACTTTATTTTCAAAGCTCGAATGTGATTGAACAATGTACCAATTTTTCACTAGATACTTACCTTTAATAATAGATCTAAAAAAAATTTTAAAATTTGATCAAGTAATAGAAAAAATATTGCAGCAACTACTGCCATTGCCACAACCATTAAAGTTCCCTGCATTGTCTCTTTACCAGTAGGCCAAGAAACTCTAAAAGCCTCTTGTTTAACTTCTTGTATAAACTTTAAAGGGTTTTTCATAATAATAATCAACTAATTTTGGCAGGAGCGGAGGGACTCGAACCCTCAGCCTCCGGTTTTGGAGACCGGCGCTCTACCAATTGAGCTACACTCCTATATAGAGCTACTCTATAATTTTAGTTACTACTCCAGCTCCAACTGTTCTTCCACCTTCACGAATAGCAAAATTTAATTTTTCTGCCATAGCAATAGGTGTAATTAATTTAACGATAAACTTAGCATCATCTCCAGGCATAACCATCTCAGTGCCAGCAGGTAATTCAACTTCACCGGTTACATCTGTTGTTCTAAAGTAAAACTGAGGTCTATACTTTGTAAAGAAAGGAGTGTGTCTTCCACCCTCTTCTTTTTTAAGCACATATGCCTGAGCTTCAAATTTAGTATGAGGAGTAACTGATCCTGGTTTACAAAGAACTTGTCCTCTTTCAATGTCAGCTCTTTCTATACCTCTAAGTAAGATTCCAACATTATCTCCCGCTTCACCTGTATCTAAAAGTTTTCTAAACATTTCAACACCGGTACAAACTGATTTTTTAGTATCTTTCATACCAACGATTTCAATTTCTTCACCAGTTTTAATTACTCCAGATTCTACTCTGCCTGTAGCAACAGTACCCCTTCCTGAAATTGTAAATACATCTTCAACAGGCATTAAGAAAGCTTTGTCAATATCCCTAGTAGGTTGTGGAATAAATTCATCAACTGCTTTCATTAATTCAATAATAGAGTTTTTTCCTATTTCATCATCTCTACCTTCAACAGCAGCTAAAGCAGAACCTTTAATGATAGGAGTTTTGTCTCCTGGATATTTATAAGAAGTTAAAAGCTCTTTAATTTCCTCTTCAACTAAATCAATCATTTCTTTATCATCAACTTGGTCAACTTTATTTAAGTAAACAACAATTGAAGGAATCCCAACCTGTCTACCTAAAAGAATATGTTCTCTAGTTTGAGGCATAGGACCATCAGCAGCATTAACTACCAAAATTGCTCCATCCATTTGTGCGGCACCGGTAATCATGTTTTTAACATAGTCTGCGTGGCCTGGACAATCTACATGAGCATAGTGTCTCTTTTCAGTTTCGTACTCCACGTGAGCAGTTGAAATTGTAATTCCTCTTTCCTTTTCTTCAGGAGCTTTATCAATTTGATCGTATGCAGTAAATGTTGCTGTTGAACCAGCAGTTTCTGATAATACTTTAGTGATCGCAGCAGTTAAAGTTGTCTTACCATGATCGACATGACCGATTGTACCAATGTTACAGTGCGGTTTATTTCTTACGAACTTTTCTTTTGACATTTCTTTTTTACCTCAGTTTTTTGTTTTATTAATAATTTCTTTTTTTCCTTGGAGCGGGTAAAGAGAATCGAACTCTTACATCCAGCTTGGAAGGCTAGCGTTCTACCATTGAACTACACCCGCACAACAACAAGAATAACACTCCATTGTCGCAAAAAGTTTTATTGAATGGTGGAGGGGGAAAGATTCGAACTTTCGAAGACCGAAGTCAACGGGTTTACAGCCCGCCCCATTTGACCGCTCTGGAACCCCTCCTTTTTGGGGAAGTGTCCCCTGTTCAATAAAGCTTCAAACAACATGCGTTTTATATATTTTTATTGTGCAATTGCAACACGAGATTTACTGTGAAAACATGCTAAAATACGTATAAAACAAGCATATATTTATGAATAAGTCATCTTTTTTGATCGTAGGTCAACATGCTGTAATAGAAGCTCTTAGAAATCCCAAAAGAAAAGTTTTAAAAGTTTTTTTAACAGAGGAAAGTAAAAAAAATATTCATAGAAAAAATCCTAAAAAAAATGTTCTTGAGGATGTTAAGGTTTATTTTAAGTCAAAAAAAGAATTAGATAAATATACCTCAAAAGATCAAATAATGCATGGTGGTTATATTGCTGAAGTTGAGCATCTAGAACAATTAGAATTAAAAGAATTTATAAAAGGAAAAAACAACTTAACATTTGTTTGTATTGATGAAGTAACTGACCCAAGAAACATTGGTTCACTAATAAGAAGTGCAGCATCTTTTAATATTGACGGACTTATAGTTAAGGAAAGACAATTTCCAAGTGACAGTAAGCTAATGTACAAAGCAGCAAGCGGCTGCATGGAGCATTTAAATATATTTGAAATCTCCAATATTAATTCGACATTAAAAAATTTAAGAGAAAAAAACTTTTGGGTTTATGGTTTTGACGCCGGTGGAAAAAAAAACTTTACTGAAGTTAAATGGGAAGGAAAAAATGTTCTTTTATTTGGGTCGGAAGGATTTGGAATGAGAGAGCATACAGGCAAATATACTGATTTTTTAGTCAGAATTGATATTAATAAAAAAATTGAAAGCTTAAATATATCAAATAGTGCAGCTATTGTGTTTCAT
>Ga0209709_10000329_pt1 | contig 45336 bp, 44 predicted proteins | sample ArcticOcean_MG_C_2_FD_187435 | JGI IMG/M metagenome (GOLD analysis project Ga0209709, IMG submission 187435) | Marine microbial communities from western Arctic Ocean - ArcticOcean_MG_CB4_136 (SPAdes) (version 2) | ecosystem: Environmental > Aquatic > Marine > Oceanic | place: Arctic Ocean... | reverse complement strand
TTAACTTTGCCGGTGATGGCAGTGTGACTGAGGACATGATTTCTAAGCCGCTCGCTAGTTGTCTGGAAAGCTCCAGCGCGATATTACCAGTTTAAAGGAGTGGCCCCCAAGTTGGCCGACAATTTTTTTCGGTAAGTTACCCTCCGGGGTGAGGCTATAGCGTGAAAATGCCAGTTGCCATCCAGCCTGTGTGAAACTCGCCGCTGAGCCATCGGCTGTTGTGATTAAGTTGCTGGGGTCGCTCTTACTCGGCGAGGGCAGCCCTCGCGCCCACCAGCTCAGTGCGTCTACAGGAATAGGAACACCTGTAAGCTGTATTGCCAACTGTTCGGGTAAGTCAGTGTAAAGCTGATTGTCCTGGCGAAGGTGAGCCATCGCGCTGTCCCCGCTGATCATCGCGCTGCCAGCACCCAATGGACCGCTGAGGGAAAGCTTATATTGCTGCTGATTTTGTGACCAGTTTAGATTGGCACTACCGCCGTGATTTGCCGACTTAAACCCCAGTTTTCCCTGCACCTGCCATTGACGGAGCTGATCTATTTGTGCGCTGTGTTGCTGCCAGTCAACGGCCACTGGGGTAACCCTAGATTGCACGCTGCAGCCACTGAACAACAGAATCCCCAACGCTGAGCTGCACAGAGCTAGTTTCATGGCTGAGATTCCGTACTTGTAATCACAGCGCCAAGGCGCTGCATCGTCATGACAATGGTTTTATGCCCCTGAGATTGCTGTAAACCTTTGGTCCAGGTCTCAAGAGCGCTCGCTTTTTCGCCCAGTGACCATAGTACCTCGCCTAAGTGCGCGGCAATTTCAGGATCGGGCATGATGCTGATGGCTTTTTCAAGATGTACTAGAGCCTGTGCCAACTCTCCCATCTGAAAGAGTACCCAGCCCATGCTGTCAATAGTTGCAGGATCACCCGGGTTGAGGAGATAGGCGCGCTTGATAAGTGTATGTGCTTCCTCTAACCGATCGGTGTGCAGAATCATGGTGTAGCCCAGCGCGTTGAGTGCGGTGGCATTATTTTGATCCTGAGCGATAAGTGCCCGTAGGTCCTGCTCTGCCATGGCAAAATTATTGTCCTGCTCGGCAACCATCGAGCGAGCGTAAAGTAATTGCGCATCATTGGGGAACGAGTTGAGGCCGGCGGTGAGAATCGACAATGCAAGATCGGTCTGCTGCACGCTGATCAGTAAATTGGATTCTATTTGAAACAGCTCCACAGCCTGACTCGGACGCTCTGCGCGCTGCCGTTGGAGATACTGCCGTGCGGCAGTTAGGCCATTATGTCGAGCGAGAAGAGAGGTAAGGCGTGCCGCCGCTGAGAGGTAATTGCGTCCAAAGCGCACCTCACGATAATGTCCCAGCGCCATGGCCACATTGCCTTTACGTTCGGCTATGCCTCCGAGATGATACTGTGCGTCCGCTCTGAGGCTGGGTCTTCTTGATGCCTGGGTAAAAAGCTCAATAGACTCCTTTATCTGCCCTTGATTAAGCAACAACAGGGCCAGCAGGAAATTATTTTCCTGATCTGTGGGGTCTGCATTGCGCAGTATTTCAAATTGCTCGATGGCCATAGGACGGTCGGTAATAGTCAAAAAACGCGCATATTGGAGACGCAGGCTTCTATTGGACGGCTTTCGACTCAGGGTGTTTTTAACCAGCAGCACTGCGTCTTCGATGCGGTCTTGCTGTTGCAGCACTTGCGCCAATAGCAGGGTCGCTCGCTGGTCATCAGGCATGAGGTCTAAAAATGCTCTTGCGGTCTGCTCTGAGTCAGTGAGCTGCCCATTATCGCGGTGAAGTATGGCAACGGCCAGCAGGATTGTCGCCTGCTTGTCATTGGGCAGTTCGAGCTGCTGATAAGCCGCAATTAACGCCTGTATCTGAGCACTTTGATCTACATTCACAGGGCCTTTATAAATCGAGGTAATGGCTAAAAAGGCGTCGAGGTCATTGTTATATTGGTATAGCCAGTGGGCGTAAGGCAGTGCGCCCATTCCGTCACCGAGAATGCCATAGGCCTGTAGTGCCGCATTTTGTGACTGTGGGTTGTTGGGTTCCACATCCACCCAAAGCAGAGCCATTTCTAGGGCAGCGACATGATCACGCAGATGACTGGCAACACGACCGGCCATTTCTATAACGCCAGCGTCACGGGTCTGGCGGGCCTGCTTAAGATATGCTGGCAGAGCGACATCAAAGTCACCACGAGTCAATGCAACATCGCCAGCTAATAGATCATAGAGAGTATCGCCAGTGAAGGCTGTTACCGCTGCCTCTGAAGGCTCTTCAGAGGCAGTTGCCATGCCGACTTCCGGCGCGGAAGCCTGGTTAGTTACCATCTGGGGCGCTGCAGCACAGGCGGCCAGAAGGGAAAAAGACGTCAGCAGTGTATAAAGTTGCAGTGTATTCATAGGATCATTTTCAAGGATACTGAACATTAAGACAATGAGTATTAATATAGTTTCGGCCTTGGCATCGATTTGGCCGAAATCATTTTCCTACGATGCCACATTCCAGCCGCAGAGTCGTGTAAAATCGCCAACTAATAAGTCATTAATACGTACTAAAAATCATGGGTATTTTAGCATTCGGCATCAGTCATAAATCAGCCTCGGTAGATCTCCGTGGGCAGATCGCCTTTGCCCCAGAAATAGTGGTGCAGGCCCTGCAGGCTGCGCTGGTCAGTATGAAAGCCGAAGAGATCGCCCTACTGTCCACCTGCAATCGTACCGAGATTTATCTTCAGGGCGAGGTTAGCGATCAGCAGTTATTAAATTGGCTAGCCAGTTCTAAAGGGCTTGAACTTAGACAATTAGAGTCTTGCTATTACTGCCATCGCGATGAGGATGCAATTAGACACATGATGCGCGTAGCCAGTGGTCTGGACTCATTAGTTTTGGGTGAGCCACAAATTTTTGGTCAAATTAAATCGGCCTATGCGGTGGGGCGTGAGGCAGGGACAGTATCGACCTATCTTAATCAGGCTTTTCAGCAGGCATTTTCAGCGGCTAAAAGAGTGCGTTCTGAAACTGCCATTGGTCAAAATCCTGTGTCTGTGGCCTATGCTTCGGTGAGTTTGGCCGAACAGATCTTTACCGATCTCAACAGCGCTCATGCTCTGTTAATTGGTGCGGGCGAAACGATTGAATTAGTCGCTAGGCATCTCAAGGAAAAAAATATTGGTCAGATTACGGTGGCTAACCGAACCTTAAATCGGGCGCAGGAGTTGGCTGCAGACTTCTCGGCTGAAGCTATTTTGTTGTCTGATATTCCCGACGTTCTGCACCGGGCAGATATCGTGATTTCGTCGACCGCCAGCCAACTACCTATCTTGGGTAAAGGCGCCGTGGAAGCGGCGCTTAAAAGGCGCAAACACAAGCCAATGTTTATGGTGGATATTGCCGTTCCCAGAGATATCGAGTCACAGGTGGAAGAACTTGCCGATGTTTATTTATATTCAGTCGATGATCTTGAAGAAGTGATTCAGGATAATATGCGCGCACGACAGGTTGCAGCAGATTTGGGTCAGACTATTATTGATCAGGACGTCCAATCCTGGGCTAAGCAGCAGCGCGCTCTGGCTGCGGTCGATACGATTAAAGCGTTTCGTGACAGCGTAGAAATTATTCGTGATGGCGAGGTTGAGAAAGCCCGTAGCGCCTTGGAGCGCGGTCAGGATGCGGTTGAGGTGATTAACACCTTGGCACGCAATCTCACTAATAAACTGCTGCATAAGCCGACCACCAAATTAAAACAAGCCAGCGAAGAGGGGCGTGATGATACGATCCATGTCGCTCACGAGTTGTTTGATTTAAATAAAAAATAACCAAGGGTTCGAATGAAAGCATCGATACTGAGCAAATTAGACCATCTGGCTGAACGCTACGAAGAAGTTGGCGCTTTATTAAGTGATCCAGATATTATTGGTGACCAGAATAAATTTAGAGAACTGTCAAAGGAGTATGCCGAACTTGAACCGTTGGTGAAGTGCTATCAAGACTACCAAAAAGTGCTTGAGAGCATTTCCGACGCGAAACAGCTGCTGAAAGATCCAGACCCTGACATGCGTGCCATGGCTCAAGAGGAATTAAAAGACGGTGAGGCGCAGCAATCCGAGTTGGAGGTGGATCTTCAAACTCTGTTGTTACCCAAAGACCCCAATGATGATAAAAACGTGTTTTTGGAAATTCGGGCCGGTACCGGTGGTGATGAGGCGGCCATTTTCTCCGGCGACCTGTTTCGTATGTATAGCAAGTTTGCGGAAACCCAGCGCTGGAAAATTGAAGTTATCAGCGAAAATCGCGGTGATCATGGTGGCTACAAAGAAATTATCGCGCGGGTAGTGGGGCAAGGGGTGTATTCAAAGCTTAAGTTTGAATCCGGTGCTCACCGTGTCCAGCGAGTTCCTGAAACGGAGTCTCAGGGTCGTGTCCATACGTCTGCCTGTACCGTTGCTATTATGGCTGAGGCGGATGAGCAAGATGCTATTAAAATTAACAAGGGCGATCTGCGTGTTGATACCTTTCGAGCCTCTGGCTCGGGTGGTCAGCATGTCAACAAGACGGATTCTGCGGTTCGTCTCACTCACCTTCCCACGGGCATGGTGGTGGAATGTCAGGACGAACGTTCACAGCATAAGAATCGTGCTAAGGCTCTGTCTGTGTTGCAGGCCCGCTTAAATTCTATGCAGAACGATGCTGTGGCCAAAGAGCAGTCAGACCAGCGTAAAAGTCTGGTCGGCAGCGGTGATCGATCTGAGCGTATTCGTACCTATAATTTTCCTCAGGGGCGGCTAACAGACCATCGTATTAATCTCACCCTCTACAGGCTGTCTGAGGTGATGGAGGGTTCCCTGACTGATGTGGTTCAGCCTCTGGTCAATGAGTTTCATGCTGAGCAGCTTGCGTCTCTGGCAGACTAGTGCTGTGACTATCTTTGCGTTAATGCAGCGCAGTGTTGATCTTGTTGCCAGCGACAGTGCGCTGTTGGACTTAGAATTGCTGCTTTGTCATGCTCTGGGCGTCGACCGAGCCTACTTGAAAACCTGGCCAGATTACCAGCCGAGCGTTAAACAGCTGAATGATTTTGAGGGGCTGTTTAAACGCCGACAGAGGGGTGAGCCGATCGCCTATATTTTGGGTTGGCAGGGTTTTTGGAGTCTTGACCTCAAAGTTTCAGAACATACTTTAATTCCCCGCCCGGAAACTGAGTTGCTCGTCGAGACCGCCCTGGCGCTGTCGTTACCGCCACAGGCTTCCGTATTGGACCTGGGTACAGGGACCGGCGCTATTGCGCTGGCATTAGCAAGCGAGCGCAATGCCTGGGCGGTTACCGCTCTAGATATTCAGCCTCAGGCAGTCGCCTTAGCGGAAGAGAATCGAGCAATGCATAGACTGAATAACGTCAAGGTAGTGCAGAGCAATTGGTTCAGTTCATTGCCTGCCGTTAAATTTGATCTCATTGTCAGCAATCCGCCTTATATAGAAAACGATGATCCGCATCTGTCCCAGGGCGATGTGCGATTTGAGCCGGTCTCGGCGTTAGTGTCTGGCCCTAAAGGGTTTTATGATTTAAACCTGCTGGTTGCTCAAAGCGTTGCGTTCTTAGTTGCCAATGGCTGGTTATTGGTTGAGCATGGCTGCGAGCAGGGTGATGGCGTTCGAGCGCTATTTGCCGAGGCTGGATTTTCCAGAATTGAAACTCGCCGAGACTATAACCAGTTGGACCGCATTACTCTGGGGCAGTTGTAGGGTTAAGCGATTCGTCTAAAGCCGCAATGGCTTTCTTCGAAACGACATTCCATCGATACAGCATCAAAAGACTCGCTAGACTGGCGGCGATAACTAGTCCGGTCCAAAAGCCAAATACACCTATGGGTTCGCCCCAAAAATCTGTGAGTGCCAGGCTGTAGGCTATGGGGAATGCAACCACCCAAAAGGCTACTATTTGAATAACCAGCGGCACCCGGGCATCTTTATAGCCGCGTAGCGCGCCACTGGTTGCCATTTGCATAGAGTCGAAGCAACCCAGCGCTGCGGAGAAAAAGAATAGACTGGCGGCAATTATCTGTACATCCGGCTCAGGGCTAAACATTCGCGCAAAGTCATGACGCAATAGAATCTTCAGGCTGCCCAGAATCAGTGCCAATACAAAGACAAATTTAAAGCCCGTCAGGCAGATCTGTCTCGCCTCTCGCGGATCTTTGCGACCCTGAGCATGGGAAACCTTAATAGTTAAAGCCTGACCCAGGCCCAGGGGAATCATGTATGCCAAGGAGTCTAGGTTATTAGTGATGGCATGGGCACCCAGAACATTTGCTCCCAAGTGGGCGATCATCATCGGAATGATTGCAAAGAAGCCAACTTCCGCTGCAATCATCAGGGCGATGGGAATCCCCAACCGCAATATACCAGCAATTGCAGCGGCGCTTGGCCCTGAGAACTGCTGATATAGTTGAAGACGTTTCATGTTGCCGGCATAGCGCCCATAGGCCGCCATTGAGAGGAGCAAAAAAGTCATGACTACCGTGGTTGCCCAGGCCGCACCTATACCGCCCATAGTGGGAAATCCGAGTTTTCCGAACACTAGGATGTAGTCGAGAATGCCATTTAGCACAAAAGCCATGCCGTTAAAAATCATCACAGGTCTGATATCGCCGACGCCCTCAAAGGTACTACGAAAAGCAAAAAAAGCTGGAAACATAAAGCCAGTAATAAGGTAGGGCAGCAGATACCCGCGTGCGATACGATAGACCTCTGGAGAAATATCTAGGTTGCCCAAGAGTAAAACGCCGAGCAGAATTGCGCCACAGACAGCTAGACTCATTGGGATCGAGAGCCACAGCGCCTGCTGAAATTGAAATCGCACTTTTGCCGATTGGCCTGCACCCCAAAAAGTGCCAATAATAGGGCTGTTGCCAATCATAACTCCAATCACCAGCAGGCTGATCATGGCCCAGATACTGCCCCCTAACTGCAGTGCCGCCAGCGTATCAGCACTAACCTGCCCAGCCATATAAATGTCGGTAACTGTCATACCGACCACGGCCAGCTGACCGAGCATTAGCGGCCCGGCTAGGCGCAAGAGATCACCGGCATTTTGGACAAACGTCGGCCTTCTATGGGTATTAGGAGTCATTATTTTTCTATATTTTGGCGTACGATCATTATCGTTGAGTGTCTGCGTCAAAGAAAGCTAAAAGTCATCAGACGATTTCGTTCCAGTAAGCAGGAATTTTTTCTCGTGCTGAGCTTTGATTCTGGAAATAAAAGACTAAAGTTTATTGGTTGGTTGTGGACATTGGCATTTCGGCTCTATGTTGCGCGGACATTCACCATGCTGGTTGCCATGTGCATATCCCACTAGAGCAGCGACTGGGTTACTAATGCTTCAGGAGATTCTTCCACTGGACCCTCCAGTGTTTTGACTATTGTAGGCATTCATGTAACTCATAGTAGACTGGAAAATAGTGAGGGGATGGCTGAGGGTCATAGTGCTGCAAAAAGTATTTTGCACAAACATGGAAGCTATAACTGGCTTATTGAAAAGGGCAATTTAGTTATTCTCGATAATGATGCTGAGTTTGCTCTTTTACTGGTGATGCCCGGCGGGTGATTTTGGATTATTGGGTTAACAGAAGGCTTGGAATACAATCACATTGGTATCGCTATTTAGTTTGGCTAAGGGGGGTCTATTAATTTCAGCGAGTGATCAACAAGTCTGCTACACTCCGCGCCATTAGTGGGTAAACGAAGACCCGAATGAGGGTTGGTTTTCGCACATAACCAATTGTTAACTACTGTGTAGAAATGCTTTGACTAAAATTAACTCTGAATCTGCAACGCTAGATTCCAAATCTGTAAGCTCTGCTGACAAACCGTCGTCGTCAAGCGATCGTGGCGGGAAGGCATGGGATATATCTCAATTCAAGGTAGAACCTCTTGAAGGCAAAGTCAGATTTCATGACTTCGATTTGCCGCTGCAGCTTATGCGTGGAATCCAAGATACTGGTTTTGAGTACTGCACACCTATTCAGGGCGCGTCACTGCCCCACACCCTCAATGGCCATGATATTGTCGGTAAGGCGCAGACGGGCACGGGTAAAACAGCCGCGTTTCTGGTTAATATTATTACTGATCTGATTCAACATCCAGTTGGCGGCGATCGCTTTATGGGCGAGGCTCGGTCGTTAATTTTGGCGCCCACTCGAGAGCTAGCGATGCAGATAGCTGATGATGCAACTCAGTTGCTAAAGCACACCGATCTCAAAGTGCATTGCTTGGTGGGTGGTATGGATTACGGCAAGCAACTACAACGAATTCAGAAGCATCATTGCGATATTCTAGTGGGAACGCCGGGTCGGTTATTGGATTTTGCCAATAACCGAGATCTCTATCTGGATCAGGTAGAGGTGCTGGTGATTGATGAAGCTGATCGCATGCTGGACATGGGCTTTATCCCTCAGGTGCGCCGTTTAGTTAATTTGACGCCGAAACGGGAAGACCGTCAAACGCTATTGTTCTCGGCGACGTTCACGCCTGAGGTGTTGCGACTGTCGTCCACTTGGACGGATAAACCCGTAACCGTGGAAATAGGTGCTGAGCGAGTCGCCACAGATACAGTGGATCAAAAAGTGTATATCACCACCTCCAGTGAGAAATTTTCTCTGCTGCACAACATTTTGATCAGTGATAACGTCGACAGCGTGATGGTTTTTGCCAATCGCCGAGATATCTGCCGAACCCTGCAAGAGAAGCTTAACAAGCGAGGCTTTAAAGCGGGCCTACTGTCTGGCGATGTTCCCCAAACGCGCCGTATGAAAACCCTTGAATCATTTAAGAGTGGCGCCGTTAAAATTATGGTCGCTACTGATGTCGCCGGTCGTGGTATTCATGTCGACGGCGTAAGTCATGTGATCAATTACACATTACCGGAAGAGCCTGAGGACTATGTTCATCGGATTGGCCGCACCGGACGAGCAGGAAAAACGGGAACCTCTATTAGTTTTGCATGTGAAGATGATGCGTTTCTACTTGAGCCGATCGAGAAACTGTTGGATATGAAGTTGGCCTGTACCATGCCGGAGGAAAAGCTGTTGCAAGATATTGTAGTTAAGCCAAAACCTAAAGCAAAGCCAAAGCCTTCACGTACGGCTGCTCCCGAGCAAAAGAAGGCTGAGGAAACATCCAGCCAAGATAAACCAGTTGAAGACCCCACTCCTAGCAAAGACTAGCTGTTGGGTTTGAGGCTGTAGCGTCTGCACCAAAGTAGTGTTCCCCCAATCACGGTGGCTGGTAGTAAGAGCAGGTTAAAAAGCGGGATTACAGACGCCACTAATGCCGACAAACCAAATCCCATTGATTGCATTCTCTGATCACCTGCACGTTGCCTCAGTTGTGCAAAGCTTACCTGCTGAGCGTCTGCTGGATAGTCTAAATATTGCAAAGATAATGACCAGGCAGCCCAGCTCCCCATGATGAGAGGCGCCACGAAATTTAATAGTGGGATAAAGCTAATCACGAAACAGATCAGACCAATGACGAGTGTGCGTGGCATAATATAGGCCATCAACTGCAATTGGCGCATAAAGCTCGACCAGGCAATCCTCCAGAGGGTTGGACTCGACTGCGCCGCTTCGTCACTGCTATCCAGGGCCATCAAGATCACCTTCTCGGAAATTAGGCCATAAAAAGGCGATCCGATTAGGTTGGCTACAATAGTGAAGGTAAAGGCATAGGTCATTAGTGCCAGAGACATAAACAGCAACCAGATAATCCACGCCAGCCAGTGCAGCCAGTCGGGCACTGAGCTGAGCATATTTTCCAGCCAATCTCCCAGCCATTGCGCAGCAAAACCCGTGGCTGTACCAAAAAGCAATAAGTTGATCAGTAAGGGTATCAGTACCAACCAGCGAATCTCTGGATGCCAGAGAAGATTCAAACCCTCCATTATTAGTGCGGGACCTGAGGCTGTGGCGGATAGGATAGAAGGTTGTCTAGGTATCAATTTTCAGTACATCCTGTGAATCTACTTTTACAACCCTAAGAAAAATCAGTTATGGGGTGTTCAATGATCTTAAGAAGGGCTACTAGCTGTGGCGCATGATGCGCTGTTTCTGGCGGTCCCAGTCACGCGCCTTGTCATCCAAGCGTTTATCATAGCTGGCCTTGCCCTTAGCTAGGGCGATTTCGCACTTAATGAGGTGGCCCTTCCAGTATAGTGCTGTGCAGACGCAGGTGTGACCCTTTTGATTTACCCCTTCCTCGAGCTTACTTAACTCACGGTGATTGAGGAGTAATTTTCTAGTGCGCCTAGGGTCACTGACGTAATGGGTTGAGGCAGAGGGAAGAGGTGTGATGTTGGTGCCGATTAGAAAAGCTTCACCGTTTTTTATAAACACGTAGGTATCGGTGAGGTTGACCTTACTTGCGCGGAGACTTTTCACTTCCCAGCCCAGCAGTGACAAGCCAGCTTCAAATTTTTCTTCAATAAAATAATCGTGCTTGACCTTGCGGTTAAGGGCGATGGTCGTGGACTGCTGTTTGGGTTTGTTTTTACTCATGGAACCGATTATACGTTGGCAGCGGAGATTGTCATGGAATATTACTACTGCCAATTAGATACTGTATTCGCGCTGCGATATGGTTACACTTTACACTGCAAATTTGGGGATTAATTGTGGCAATACAACAAAAAGGAATGCACGGCACCTGGGACAGCCGCTGGACATTTATTATGGCCGCGACTGGATCAGCTGTAGGGCTGGGCAATATATGGAAATTTCCCTATGTAGCTGGTAGCAATGGGGGTGGCGCGTTTGTACTCGTCTATCTGTTCTGTATCTTACTGATTGGCGTGCCAGTGATGATGGCTGAGGTGATGATCGGCCGCAGGGGTCGTCAGAGTCCGATCAATTCAGTGCGCGGCGTGGTGCTTGAAAGTGGTGCCGACGCCCGCTGGCGTCATGTTGGCTGGGTGGGTGTTTCCGCGGGGATGCTAATTTTATCTTTTTATGCGGTGATTGCAGGTTGGGCTCTGTCCTACATTTTTGCAATGGCCTCTGGGGAGTTGGTCGGCGTCAATGGTGATTCAGCTGCCGCGGCCTTTGCAAGTCTGTTGGCAGATCCTGGTAGATTAATTTTTTGGCAATCCGTATTTATGCTGCTTTGTGTGATGGTGGTCGTTGGCGGTGTCAAAAAAGGATTGGGAGTTGCGGTAGAAATCTTGATGCCGCTGCTGTTTGTTATGTTACTGCTACTGCTGGGGTTGAGTTATTTCCAGGGGGATTTTGCGGCGGCTTGGAATTTTCTGTTTAGTTTTAATATCGAACTGCTAACTTGGCGAGGGGTCCTTGAAGCGATGGGTCAGGCCTTTTTCACCCTCAGTATCGGTATGGGTGCAATTATGGCCTACGGCGCTTACATGCCGCAGAAGGTTAATATAGGTAAAACTATCTTAATTGTGGCGTTCTTTGACAGTTTGGTAGCAATCATCTCCGGCTTGATAATCTTCTCAATCGTCTTCGGTACACAGGGCATTGAACCAAGTGCCGGGCCCGGACTAATGTTTATTAGCCTTCCAGTGGCCTTTGCTAATATGTCCGGTGGATTGCTGATTGGTTGTGCGTTCTTTGTACTGGTATCGATAGCGGCGTGGAGTTCGGCTATCTCATTGCTTGAGCCCTGCGTGGCCTGGCTTATTGAGGCTAAAAATGTCCGTCGTTTGAATGCTAATATATTGCTAGCTGGCACTGCATGGCTGCTAGGTATTGGCAGTGTGCTGTCATTTAACCTTTGGTCTGAAATTCAGGTGGCGGGCTTCACTTTTTTTGATTTTCTGGACTTTTTAACTACGAATATTATGCTGCCGTTGTCCGGGTTGCTGATTGCGTTGTTTGTGGGTTATGTGATTAAGCCAGAATTTATCAGTTTGGAAATGCAAGGCATATCCCCTACTATGCTTAAAGTATGGCGAGCGAGCCTAAGATATATTGCCCCTGTGGCTATTAGTGCCGTGTTTCTCATGGGTATTTATGATAAATTTTTCTCATAGGATTGGGTTTGGCGACTATTAGACGTTCGGCGTTAGTGATGCACTCTGCTGAAGATATGTTTTCACTTGTAAATGATGTCACCAGCTATCCTCTATTTATGGATGGCTGCCACGCAGTGGAGGTGTTTGAGCATACTGATCAAACAATGTTGGCTCGCTTAGATCTTAAGAAGGCCGGAGTGCATATCAGTTTCATGACCAGAAATAATTTGACAGCGCCCTCTGGGATTGAAATGACCCTAGAAGATGGGCCATTTAAAACATTTCTTGGGATTTGGAAATTTACGCCTCTAACCGATGCTGGTTGTAAGGTGTCGTTGGATTTAGACTTTGAATTTAAAAATAGAGGTTTAGGCTTGGCAGCCTCTAATCTGTTTTCTGGGGTCGCTAACAAGCTAGTCGACTCTCTATGTACCCGTGCCGACAAGGTGCTTTTGGAGCCAATGAATGACCGATGATAATATGATTACCGTTGAGGTGGCTTACGCGCTGCCGGAAAAACAGTCTCTAATACAGCTGTCGGTGTCCGCGGGTACCACCGCTCTCACCGCCGTTGAGAAGTCTGGAATTTTGGCGACTTATCCGGAGATCAACACAAATGTCAACAAGATAGGGGTTTTTTCTCAGGTTTTCGGCACAAAGGGCCTTGATGAGCCGGCGTCCTATCTGCTCCAAGAACGCGACCGGGTTGAAATTTATCGCCCCCTAATTGCTGATCCAAAAGAGGTTAGGCGCCGTCGTGCTGACGAGGCTAAAGCGAAAAAAACTGGCTGAAGTCTAGCGGTTACGTGCAGGGCTCATTGTGAATTGCTTTCTTCTGAAGCTACCGAGCTGGGCAGGTAATCACCAATCATGCGTTCCAGATTACCCTCGGCATCAAAATAAATAGTCACACGTTCTGCAGTCTCTCCGCCGTCGCGGGCGGTTTGGCTGTAGTAGTAATCCCAGCGTTTTTTATTGAACGTATCCGCAATCATGGGGGTTCCCAGTACAAACTGAACCTGTGACTGCGTCATTCCTGGGCGCAGCTTGTCAATCATCTCCTGATCTAAGATGTTGCCCTGTTGAATGGTAACTTTCCGCACGCTAGGGAATTCCAGCCAGCTGCAGCCGGCGGTTAATACAGTCAAACTTATCAGTAACGTTAGAACATTTCGCATTGATGGCTTCCAGTTGGTTGCGCGAACGTGGATAATACAGATTTCGCGGTCCATAGAAAAGAGGTATCCATGCCTGTAGAAGATCAGGAACTGAAAAAAGCGGGTCTCAAAGTTACATTGCCCAGAATTAAGATTCTTCAAATTCTTGAAAATGTGGTCGATAGGCACATGACGGCTGAGGATATTTATCAGGCATTGCGTGATGCTGAGGAAGATGTCGGTATCGCGACGGTCTATCGGGTACTTACACAATTCGAGGCTGCGGGGCTTATTGAGCGCCACAATTTTGATAATGGGCCCGCTGTTTATGAGCTCGATCGCGGCGAGCATCATGATCATATGGTGTGTACAGAGACGGGTAAAGTTATCGAGTTCCATGATGCGGAGATCGAAAAGATTCAAGAGCGAGTTGCGAGTCAAAATGGCTATGATCTGGTTGGTCACAGCTTGGTTCTGTACGTTAAACCCAGCCATTAAGTCCCCTAATTACAGAAAGCGGCCAGCGGTATGACTCTAGAGCAGATTGAACACTTTTTTAATGCCTGGGCTGATATGATGTGGAGTACGCCTCTGGTGGTGCTGTTGGTTGGTGGCGGTTTGTTTTTTATGGTTTATTCTCGCTTTCAGCCCTATCGCTATTTTGGTCACGGCATGGATCTGCTCCGTGGTAAGTACAGCGATCCGAATGATCCCGGCTACATTCCCCATTCTCAGGCTCTGGCCACAGCACTGTCGGGTACCATTGGCCTGGGTAACATTGCCGGTGTTGCTATTGCCATCAGCATCGGTGGACCCGGCGCCGTATTTTGGATGTGGGTCACTGCGATTGTTGGGGTGGCTACTAAGTTTTATACCGCGTCCCTGGCGGTGATGTATCGAACTGAAGACGCTGATGGCAAGCTTCACGCTGGGCCTATGCATGTCATTATCGAGGGTATGGGCAAGCGCTGGTATCCATTGGCGGCACTTTTTGCCGCGGCCTGCCTAATTGGTGCACTGCCGATTTTTCAGGCTAATCAGTTTGTTCAGCTACTGAGAGAAGTCGTTGCAATTCCTGCAGGTTGGGCTACGGAGGAGCGACATTTCACCTTTGATCTTGTCGCCAGTTCGATAGTGGCGATACTGGTTGCATTGGTCGTGGCCGGTCGCATTGAGCGTATTGGTCGCCTGACCGTGCGCCTAGTGCCAACCATGGTGGTCCTGTATTTTATGATGACTGCTACCGTTCTTTATACCTATGCAGCTGACATTCCCATGACGCTTTGGTTGATTGTCACCGATGCCTTTACCGGTCACGCTGCGGCTGGAGGTTCAATTGGGGCTGTTATTTTAATTGGGGTGCGCCGCGGGGCCTTCTCTAATGAGGCGGGAATTGGCACGGAATCTATGGCCCATGGTACGGCTAAAACTGCGCAGCCTATTCGCGAGGGAACTGTTGCAATGATTGGTCCTGTGATCGACACGCTGGTTGTATGTACCTGCACGGCGCTGATCATTTTGCTTACAGGGGTTTGGCAGACCGGCGCCGGTTATGAGGGGGTCACCATGACTGCTCGTGCGATTGAAAAAGTGTTTCCCACAACGGGTATCTACCTGCTATTAATCATGGTTGGCATGTTGAGTTTTAGCACTATGGTCACCATGTGGTTCTACGGTGTCAAATGTATGGGCTTCTTATTTGGTGTTGAGCGCCAGTATTACTATTCGCCGATCTATCTTGCGCTGTTAGTTGTCGGTGCGGTGGTGTCGATGGATGTAGTCAATGGGCTTATTCTTGGGGCCTACGCCACGATGGCTATTCCCACCATGATCTCAGCGCTATACCTGTCGCCGAAGGTCAATGAGGCCGCTAAAGCCTACTTTAGAGCACTCAACAGCAAGGATTAGCCGGTCCAGATAAGGACGGGCAGTCTTGGTAGCCGCTATAACAGTTTCTCAATATGCGCTGCGATAGACGCAGGTTTCTGAGTGCTTGAAAAGCGATCCACCACCTGCCCGTCGCGGTCGACTAAGAATTTGGTGAAATTCCATTTAATACTGTCGGTGATCAGGCCGCCCGCCTGCTCGGTTAAATAACTATATAGGGGATGCCGCCCAGCCCCATTGACATCAATTTTACCCATCACAGGGAAGCTTAAGCCGTAGTTGATTTGGCAAAATTCCTGCACCTCGGCATTGCTACCGGGTTCCTGATTACCAAACTGATTGCAGGGCAAGGCTATAACCACTAGGCCGCGTTCGTGGTACTTATTATGCAGTTCTTGCAGGCCCTCATACTGCGGGGTAAAGCCGCATTTGCTGGCGGTGTTAACAATGAGTAGAACCTTTCCCCGGTAGTCCTGGAGGGATTTTTCGTCACCAGTACTAGTGGCAATAGTGAAATCATAGACGGAATGAGGTGTAGACATAATCTTTCTTACTCTCTTCAATGGGTTATTTAAAGCAGTGCTCTGGTGCCGGAAACTGACGGTTCCGGACAGCATTGCCGTAAGCGGTGATAGCCTCTTGAATGCTTAGTACAGGCTCTAGGAAGTCTTTTGAGAACCTTGGTAGACGCGGGGATATACCGATCATGTCGTAAAGAACCAATACCTGAGCATCGGTATCTGGGCCTGCGCCTATCCCAATAACGGGTATTGACAGTGCCTGTGAGAGTTCACGGCCAAGAGAGGATGGTACGCATTCCACGACGACCAAGTCGGCGCCAGCCTCTTCGAGTATCTTAGCTTCCATAATCATCTGTGCGGCCGCTTGGTCTTCCTTACCCTGAACTTTATAACCGCCGAGTTTATGGACTGACTGTGGTGTAAGTCCAATATGCCCACAGACTGGAATACCCCGCTCAGTCAGCATATAAATGCTATCAGCAAGCCATTCACCGCCCTCTAACTTGACCATCTGTGCCCCGGCCCGCATCAGAATGGCCGCATTATCTAATGCCTGGGTCTCTGTGGCATAGGTCATAAATGGCATGTCCGTCATGAGAAGGGAGCGGCTATTACCGCGTTTGACCGCTTCGGTATGATAGGCCATTTCGGCAATAGTCACGGGTATTGTACTGTCCCTGCCCTGAATGACATTTCCTAGAGAATCGCCTACCAGCATGACCTCAATGTCAGCTGCTTCGATCAATTTAGCAAAGGTACGGTCATAGGCAGTGATGGCTGCAAACTTATCGCCGGCTGCTTTCGTCGCATGCAAGCTGCTAATAGTGGTGGTTTTCATGGTGCCTGAGGGATCTCAATAGTCTGTAAAGTTTGCCAAGATACTGGGTTTTTCCCCTGATCACAAGACGCAACTGGAATCCATCTGCTGGAGTGGGTGCGGGTTATAGTAATGTCGGCCGTTTTTTGTCTGAAGTATATATTTGACCAAGTTGTCATAGTCGAGACCACTTCCAGCCAGATTAATTTCTGTGGTATTCATAATGAGTAACGGAGTGGCATCGTAATGGTAAAAAAAACTGCGTGTAGGCATCGTTTAGCTTCTGTAGGTACGACGGCTCTATATTTTTTTCAATGGCATTACCACGGCGCTGCACGCGCTCATAGAGCGTCTCTGTGGGGGTTTGCAGATAGATGACCAGATCGGGTTTAATTAGATCACAGATGATATTTTCGTAGACAGTTAGGTAAAGACGATACTCGTCATCGTCCAACGTTACCTTGGCAAATAATGGATCCTTATCAATCAAAAAATCCGATATACGCACCGATTGGAAAATATCACCCTGCCGCAAGTCATGAAGTTTACGCATCCGCTGGAATAAAAAATACAACTGGGTTGGCAATGCATTACTGCGAGGATCCCGATAAAAGCGTTCTAGAAATAGATTTTCTTCGGCTTCCTCCAAGAGAGTTTGATAATTAAATGATTGGGCCAGTCGCTTGGCGAGCGTTTTTTTGCCTATGCCGATAGGGCCTTCTATTGCAATATAACTGGGAATTGAACAGCCAGATAGATCAAGATTTTCCGCTCTTACTGGGCTCATTTCCACATTGCACTCCGATCTTTCAACGACTAGGATCGACAGTTGAAGGTGATCAAATTATAATTTTACGATACCTTGATCAGAGCAATTTGCCAATAGGTTGAGAAGACTTTCACCGCTGGGCAGCGAGATAGTGGCATCCAAATCTGCGAGGGGTGCCAGCACAAATGCTCGTTCGCCCATTCTGGGGTGAGGTATCGTGAGGCGTTCAGTGTCGATCACCTGAAGGTCATACAGCAGAATATCTAGGTCGAGAGTTCTGGCGCCCCAGCGGATTGTTCGCACTCGTCCCTGCGCCCGTTCGATACTCTGCAGGCAGTCAAGTAGCTTTAGAGGGCTGAGCTGCGTGTCCAACTTAACCACTGCATTGATATAGTCGGCTTGGATGCCTGGACCGATCGCACGTGTCTGGTAACGATGGGATGTTGAGACTACTGTGATATCTGGGTGCTGCGATAGGCTGTGAATAGCATGGTCTAGTTGCGTGGCAGGCTCAACACCTGCATTGTCAACCAGATTGCTGCCTAAACTGATATAAGCGCATGCCATGAATAATCTTACTCTGAGAGTGCCGTCGGTTTTGGCCTGCGGCGGTTGCGATTATTGCGCTTTTGGTTACTTGGCTCTCCTACGGACGCGGCCATTCTTGCTCGCTTTTCGGTATTGGCTTCTTGATAGGCCGTCCACCATTCTCCAAGACTACTGAGCTCTTCGCCGGCCTGTTCTCGTAATAAAACAAAGTCGTATGCTGCTCTAAAGCGCGAATGCTCCACCAGACGTTCGGCACGCTGGCCGCCGCGACGGGGCAGGAGTAACTGAAGATCCCAGATCTCACGCATGGGCATGGTGAAACGCTTCGGAATGGCGGTGATCGGTATCTGCTTGGCGATAACCTCTCCTGCAGCCTTACTCAGTGCGTAAGATGCCGAATTACCTCGATCTCGGTATTGGGCGGCCAAATACTGCACCGCAGGCCATAGCAGTGCCGCATAAATAAAGGCTGGAGTTACGCGCTTTCCTGCGCGGATGCGAATGTCAGTATTGGTGAAGGCTTGCCCAATTAGTCGGCAGGTGAGATTGCCCCTATCCTTCATCAGGTTGCCCAGTTGAGGAACAATGCGATCAAAAAGGCCGTATTCGTAAAGTAGCCAAAATGTCGCCAGCCCCTGTCCACTCATGAATAGCTTGATGGTTTCGTCGAATAATCTTGGCGGCGATACATGCTCTAAATCGCCAGCCAATTTATGCATTGGATCGGCAGTGCGAGCGTCGATGGTGAAGCCCAATTTGGCGCAAAATCGCACCACGCGCAGCATGCGCACGGGGTCTTCACGGAATCGGGTTGCCGGATCGCCCATAATTCGAATAACACGGCTGTCAATGTCTTCTAGACCGCCGGCGAAATCATGAATACTGTTATCACTGGGATCGTAATAGAGGGCATTTATCGTTAGGTCGCGCCGACTGGCATCATCACTTACTGAGCCAAAGATATTGTCCCGGGTGAGCATGCCGCTATTGGATTGCTGTCGCAGACCTTTACCGCTTTTATTGCCACTAGCCTTGGTTTCGTTGGAGCGGAAGGTCGTAACCTCGATAATCTCACGGCTAAATTGCACATGAACTATCTGAAATCTGCGGCCAATGATGCGTGCGCGCCTAAAGAGTGCCTTTACTTCTGAGGGCTTGGCGCTGGTGGCGACATCAAAGTCTTTCGGTTTCAGCCCCAGTAGCAGGTCACGAACAGACCCGCCCACAACATAGGCCTCGTGGCCAGCATCTTGCAGGACTTCGACAACCTTTCTAGCATCGCGACTAATCATGTTGGCCGTTAGAGCATGCTGCTCTGATTTGACGATTAGCGGTGTTGCCGCGCTTTGCTTACGCTTGTCGAAAAACTTAGTAATTATTTCCAGCATGAAGCGGGTGCCGATAGACAGTGGATTGACGGATTGCAGTTTAGCAGAGGATGAGCTCGAACAGGAGAAATGGATGACACAAATGTATACCAGAAATTAAAAGGGGACTGCCTTTAGGCAATCCCCGAAAAGGGCCTTCAAGATTTAAGTCCTAAGACTTAATCTATCAAACTCTGTCGCAATCCATCCATTTCTTATTATTTTTTATTGTTATTGTTACTCAAGACCTTCGTCCTGGTATACACATTCTAATGAGAAATGCTCGCTGCACAAGAAAAAAATTACAGGCTAGTGAACTATTTTGCACTCACGCTATACAAGGTGTGAAGTGTTACATTTTGAAACAAAAAACACCTCGCGAGCCATTTCACGGAGGCTACTTCGTGTTTTTACGCGAGATTCCCAGTTTGCTTCTGCGTTCCCAGAGTGATTTCCGGCTGATTCCCAGCTGCTTCGCCAGGGCGGTTTCACTCATATTAACCTGATTTTCTAATACAAAGCTGGTGAAGTAATCTGATAGCGAGCAGCCGACAGGAGCATTGATAACAGTGTCCACTTGAGCGCCGCCACCCGGAGTGATGTCTTCATACTCATCTGGAGGCTGTTCCAAACCAAGCACTTTGGGGCTGATAGGTTCCCCGGGTTCTGACAAAAGACTGCCTCGATAGAGCATGTTTTGCAGTTCGCGGACATTGCCCGGCCAATGATAGGCTGACATCGCCTCGATTGCCTGTGCAGACAGTGTCACCTGATATCCAAGTTCTTTTTCATACTGCTCCAAAAAGTAGTCGCTTAAATTGGCTATATCCATAGCGCGCTCCCGCAGCGTGGGGACTTGGATATTGACCACGTTGAGCCTATAAAAAAGATCTTTTCGAAATAGCCCTGTCTGGCTGAGTGCCTGCAGATCCGAGGAAGATGACGCAATTAGGCGGTAATGGTTTTTATGATGTATTGCCGAGAGGGCCAGTTGCTGCAGATTGGCGTCCAGTTCGCAAACATTAGCCAGAAATAGGGTGCCAACATCCTCCATTTTTAGCTCATCTAGATATTCAGTAAGCTGTCCTGCTTTGGTCGAGGCGCAGTTGATGGTCAAAAAGACTCGCTCTGCATTGGCGCTAGCATTATGGATCGCCTGTGCAATAACACGCTTTCCTGTGCCACCTGCGCCCTGAATTAATACGGCTGCACTTGAGGGCGCGGCTCTATGAATGGTGCGTAGAATGGTCAAAATGTGAGGGCTGCTGCCAATTAGAAGCTTATTGTCTTCGATGGCTAGATCGATTTCTTGGCTGGATTCATTGATGACGCGTTTCACTGAATTAATTATTTCGTCATAGTCAAAAGGCTTAGATATATAGTCCACCGCGCCCTGACGCATCGTCTCCACCGCAGATCTTAGGCTGGCATAGCTGGTCATGATAATTACCGGAACGCAGCCAGCAGGAATAATTAGATCAGTCCCTGGGCCGCCGGGCAACCTAAGGTCGCTGATGATAAGATCGAAAGTATTAAGATTGAATGATTCGCGAGCCGCTTTAACACTAACCGCCTCTGAAATGGTGTAATGATGCCGCTCAAGCAATTTGCGAAGCGAAGAGCGGATAATATCTTCGTCTTCAACAATGAGGATGTTTTTTGAGTTAGATATCATGGTGGAGATGATAAAGGAAAAAAAAGTGTCACAGTAGTCCCGCAGGCACTATTTTCTGCAGGACTCGAAATAGCGATCTCAGCGCCCATTTTCTCGACTAAATTAAATACCACCCAGAGTCCTAATCCCGTTCCCTGTCCGGGCTCTTTCGACGTCACAAAAGGTTCAAAGAGGCGGTCTGAAATATTCTCTTCGACACCAGTACCGAAATCGCTAATAGTGACGCGAATCTGAGTTAGCTCAGTAACGGCTTTTATCATCACCAGACCGTTAGCGGGAGAAGCATCGCGGCCATTGCTGAGTAAATTAAGTAATATCTGAATCAGCTGGTGGTAGTCGCCCAAAACCATCATCTGTTCGTCTATATCGCAGATAAACTGGACCTCTGGTTTGGCTATACTCAGCTTAAGTAGCTGTATCGCTTCATTGGCAGCTTTGTGCAAGCTGACTTTCTGTACTGAAGTCTGTGCCGATTGCTCGCCTCTGGAAAAATCAATCAACGACTGGACAATACGGTTAATACGATCAGTTTGAAGCAATATATGTTTTACCGATTCGGAAATTTGCTCGGGTTCAGTTTCATGCTGTAGGTTTTGCGCGAGACAGGTAATGCCGGTTACTGGATTGCCTATTTCGTGGGCAACGCCAGCGGCGAGGCGACCTACAGATGCCAGTCTTTCATTGTCGATAGATTTTTGCGTCAAAGCCACGGAGTCGGTTTGGTCTTCTATCAGCAGTATAATATCGCTATTAGAGCCCTCAAGAGTTTGCTCTACGGACTTTTGCAAGCTGTACCAGCGCACGTTGCCGGCTAACTCGAGACGTTTGTGCTCGGTGGAATTCTCTCCACTGTCGAGAAAATTAGCTATGGCGGTGCGCCATGGTTCGGCGAGATCACTGATATAACTACCAGTCGCTGTTTCGACGTCAATACCAGTATAGTTCGCGATAGTGGAGTTCCATTTTAGAATTTCACCGCCCTGATCGATAGAGATAATACCAATAGGGAGCTTATCCAAAATCTCTCGGTGATGAACACGCAATTTATTGAGTTCACTGGCGATACCCGTTAGTCGATTGCCATGAATCGCCAACACTGATTCTATCAAGTAGATATCATCGGGCTCTTTGTTGAGGCTAGGCGCTAGAGGTAGTGATTGCTCCATAACGCGCGTCGCTGCCAGGATCCCATAACGCAGATTTAAAGAGGCGTTAATGTTGTCTCGCAGTTGGCGCAGGGCAGCCGGTCTAATTTCAGAACTATCGTAGCTGAGGCTCTCTAATGCCGCATTTACTTCATCTTTGGCGGCATCACCCAGTGTTGACCGCAAGCTGTCCATCAACTGGGGCACAGATTTTTGTTTGATCTCAACGCGGGCAGGTATATACACGTTATCGGCCAGACACAGAGCGGCAAATGATCTCTGTTCATCGTCTGTCCTTCCGTATCGCGAAAACATTACACAGAGGGCGAGATTTATTAGCAGTGCCTGCACGGCCCAAAGACTCCAGTTTTGCATGCCAATACTGAGAGGGCGATCTAGCCAGGGGCTCTGCCATGTCCAGTCGCCAAATAATGCAGGTACAGCGATAGTTAGCATCCAGACAGCCATGCCCCCAAAAAGGCCGGCGATAAAGCCCTGACGATTGACCTTGGGTAAATACATCACGGCCAATATCCCAGGTGTTAGCTGTGCCAGACCACTGAAACCGACCAGATACAGATCCGTGATACTGCGGCCCTTAATGACGAGGCTCAGCAGGGCGCAAAGCGAAAGTAGACCTACAATGATTATCATATGCCGTTGATGAATCCAATTCGAGAGGTTTACCTGCTGTCCCAAATTTTTATTCGGTAATAAAAGACTATTTAAGACTACTCGCGATATGGCAAGGGTCAGGTTGCAACTCAATGCTACAGAGAGAAGGGTAATACTGGCTGCCCCCAGGCCCGCAATAACGGGTTGGTTAATCGCAGCCGGCAGAGCAAACAGGTACTCCTGCAGTGGTGATGAGGATTGCAGGGCAATACCACTCCACAGGATTGGAAATACAGGTATACAGGCCAGCAAAACCAGCAGTGGGTATGCCCAGGCTGTAATGCTTGCTTGACGGTCTGTGATCTTTTGTGAGATTAAAAGATTAAAATTAATTGGCAGAGCAAAGCTGGCAGTCAGAAAGACCGAAAATAGACTGTAGGACGACTCCATGCGATGCACTATTAGGCGTTGTCCGCTCTCTACCACCCAGCTATTCATTGCGCCAACAGTGCCAAAAGCTGCCTGGATGGAGGCCCATGCAGTGAGACCTAATGCGGGTACTATTAGCAATCCGGCAGCGGCCATAACCAAAAATACAATGCGCCCACCCGACTTAATGGAATGACGGCTGAGCAGGACTATGGCGAAAACCAGCATAGGGAGGCTGTAAAGGCTGCTGCCAAAGATGAAGTCGGCCACCGATTTAATAGCTAGAAATTGGGCTAGAATGAGCGGGATAGCAATCAAAATTAGGCTAATAGAGGCAGTTACGGCGACTGCTTTACCGCGGTATCTAAAGGTTAAAAAATCTACCAGAGTGGCGAATCGAATAATCTGGCTGAGACGCCGAATAGGAAAGAAAATCAGTGGCGAAAAGATAAAAATCAAGGTAAATCCTATAAGCGCCAAGATAATACTGTACCCATAACGCCCCGCCATCTCGATAGTACCCATGGCCATTAATACTCCGCTCCCAGAAAAAAGTGCCAGGACTATGATCAGAGAGCTGCTCGGCGCCCAGCTGCTGGGGTTAGCGCTGTTTGGCCCGCCAGATTTAGACAGGAAATTGATCATCAAAACCACAAGAACCAGTATGCAGCCGGTTGTAATGGCGAGATTAGGATTCATCGAATTGCTTATTGCGCTGTACAATATAGGAGGCGTAAACCAGTAATGACCAGACCGCAAAAGGTCTAAACCAACCACCCTCTGGGTCCACAGCCCACTGGGTCGCTAGGGGGAAAACCACGGCGCATAGGAGCAGTAATGTAGCGACTAGGCGGTAATTGAGCATGGGTTTTTGTCTGTACCTTCAGTTGTCATTGGGTTTGCTGATGGTATGCAAGCTGGCAGTGTAAAGCAAACCGCTAACCGCACTAAAATCCCTCGGGTGCCATGGTCGGCATATCCGGGTAGATAGCGTCTCGTTGCCAGTGAGACATTCCCCAGTCCAATATTTCAGCAACATCGAGCCTTTGTAATGCAGGTGGTGGATGCTGCTGAAGCCAAACCAGGGCCATCCAGAGATTGACCGATTCACGGCCAGCGACGAGAGCGGCAGCATGATTTTGTTTGCTGAGTTTTTGATTCTCAGGGTTGAGAGCCACCGGCAGGTGGGCGTAATCGGGTTGGCTATAGCCGAGGCATTGCTGCAGAAATATCTGCCTTGGTGTGGAATCGAGGAGATCTGATCCACGCATTATATGCGTGATGCCCTGGAATTCATCATCTACTACAACGGCCAGTTGATAGGAAAATAGGCCGTCTCGGCGACGCACTGTAAAATCGCCAACCTCGCCGTGGAGGCTCTGCTCAACCCATCCCATGATCTGATCATCAAAGCACTGCATGCGAACCTTATCACCAAGACTTAGCCGCATGGTCGCGTTATCTTCTGGCAGCTGCAGGTCACGGCAGTGTCCGTCATAGACGCCTTCAAGGCGGATTATGCGTTGTCGGTTGCATTGGCAGGGGTAAACTAGACCCTTTTTTTTAAGTTGATCGAGGGCGTCAATATAGCTGTCCAGACGACCACTTTGGTAGAGGACGCTTTTATCCCAGAGTAAGCCGTGAGCTTCGAGTTGAGCAAGTATCAGGGACGCCGCTTCGGGAGCCTCCCGTGGTGGATCTATATCCTCCATGCGAAGCAACCATTGCCCGCCATGCTGTTTACTGTCTAGAAAGCTTGCGAGGGCACTGACCAGCGAACCAAAATGAAGTGGCCCTGTCGGTGAGGGAGCAAAGCGACCAATACGGGTTAAGGTTGACATTGGTAGATCACCCAGAGCCGCCTGAGTCAAAGAATTTGCCTCAGGCGGCTGTGATTAGCCACCAGTAATCTGTCGTTCTTTGATTTCATCAAGAGTTTTGCAGTCGACACACAGATCAGCAGTAGGGCGAGCTTCCAGCCTACGGATACCAATATCGACAGCACATTGGTCACAAAAGCCGTAGTCGTCTTCTTCAACACGCAATAGAGTTTTATCAATTTTCTTGATGAGCTTACGTTCTCGATCCCGAGTCCGAAGTTCAAGACTAAACTCTTCTTCTTGTGTCGCGCGGTCAGCGGGGTCTGGAAAATTTGCTGCTTCGTCTTTCATGTGAGTCACGGTGCGATCTACTTCTTCCATCAGTTCAAGCCGCCAGGCTCTGAGGATGGCTTTAAAGTGATCGCGCTGGTCATTGCTCATGTACTCTTCTTTCTTCTTTTCCACGTAGGGAGCAAGACCATGAATAGTAAGAGACTTAGCGGCAGCCATAGCTGTAATTTTGGGTTGCTTTGCCGTCTGTTTTTTTACTGTAGCCATGAATAAGATCCGACGTTAGTTTCAAGCTGAAAAAGAGACCCGTCGTTATAGAGATTTTCGAGCTATTTATCAAGGAAAATTTCGCTTCTGGCCTTATATAGTTACAATAACATGATTATTGATGGCCATTCAGTCGGTCGCTATTGTCATTTTGGATTGTTCTCCCGTTCCTACGCAGGTTTTATTATAGGTCTTGTTCGGGTAATGTAAGTCACAGGAGCCTAAGCTAAGACAGTCTATGAAAAATAAACCCCCATTGCTTCTTGGGACCCTTGTTCAGCGCTACAAGCGCTTTTTTGCAGATCTGGTCGACCAGGAGGGCGATATGATCACTGTGCACTGTCCCAACACCGGATCCATGAAAAATTGCGTAGTGGAGGGTTCTAGCTGTTGGTATTCACTTTCGGACAACCCGAAACGTAAACTGGCCGGTACGCTAGAAATTGTTACCACGAGCCATGGACAATTAGCAGGTGTTAATACATCGAGACCCAACTATCTCGTGCGTGAAGCTATAGAGGCGGGATGGGTGCCAGAATTGCGGGGCTACGAAAAGATTCGCTCAGAGGTTCGCTATGGTAAAGAGAAGAGTCGTATTGATCTTTTGCTGGAAGACCCAGTGCTGGGACGTTGCTATGTCGAGGTTAAAAATGTCACTCTAGATAAGGGTAATGGTCTGGCTGAGTTTCCGGACTCGGTAACGAGCAGGGGCACGAGGCATCTACGCGAATTAATGACCATGGTTGCCCAGGGTCATCGAGCGGTGCTGTTCTTTTGTGTGCAGCTGACGGGCGCAGAGCGAGCGGAGATTGCGACGAATATTGATCCAGTCTACGCCGAGACTATGGCTCAGGCCGTCGCCGCGGGGGTGCAAGTCATCGCCTGGCGGGCAGCGCTATCCCCCGAAGAAATTACATTAGAGAGTCCGATCAGTTGTCTTCAAGATCTGCCAGAGCCTGTTCTCTGAAGTTCATGGGCGCTGCGGGCATGAACTGGTTGGAAGCAACGTAAAACATTTGCTCCTCCCTGCGCAAAGTCACTGGCATTAAATGGTCGCCCGAGCAGGGTCCGGCGATACATTCGCCACCCTTGATTTGGAATAGAGCGCCATGGGATGAACACTGTATTAAAGTACCCTCGAGGTCGAGAAATTTATCCGGCATCCAATTCAGAGGAATGCCCAGGTGGGGACAGATATTCCAATAGGCATGGAGTTGGCCATCTTGTCGAATAGCAAAGAGACGTCGCGCATCAATACTCAACTCTATGGCCTGTCTCTCTTCTAAATCATCGAGGTTGCACAGGGGTATTTCGCGGTCAAGCATTAAGGGGTTATCCATAGTTTAGCGCCTTACCGCTAAAACCGCTTTTAGCTGCTGTTAATCGCAGGGAAATGCTGGCGCTAATAACAGCGGCTAGGTTTGGGGCCAGGCAGGCAGTGATTCTATACAAGGAGTTCTCCAAATTCATTGCGTGATTTTAGAGTCTTGTTGATGTGGTCGACAAGTAAAATTTAACGCTATCGATAACCTAGCTAGGATATTGCTCACTATTGCGCTGTCAATGTATGCGCTGAAGCGAACAGAGTATTTTCGTGGTAGCGCCGTCTGGCCAGCATACTTAGCATTATCACAAATGCCTATCGATTTGGGTTTGCGGCAGTCGAGTAATCGCCTTCTCCTCCCCGACTGAGACGCTCTGTCCACCGGGGTTCTTTAGTATTGTTGTTGAGGCGTTTAATAATTGAGGCTTTACTTCTAGTCGATCACCTTACAAACTCTATGCCAATGATGACATTACCTATCCTAATCTCTGGGGCTGATTTTTGACTGCTACTGACCACGACATATTAACAGGTATCACTGAGCGGCATCTTGTCCCGCTTGACGGTGCATCTGCGTTACTCGTGCACGCGCAGGTGCTAGAGCCGTTGGCAGAGCTTCAGGCATTAGCGGCGACGGAGGGGTTTGACTTGCGGGTTTGCAGTGGCTTTCGATCCTTTGACCGGCAGATGATAATTTGGAACGAAAAGCTTAAGGGAGTTCGCTCAACGCTGGATCACGATGGTCGATCTCTCAATCTCGACCCGCTGAGCGACTGGCAAAAAATTCAGGCGATAATGCGTTGGTCAGCACTTCCGGGAGCGTCGAGGCATCATTGGGGCACTGACATTGATATCTATGATGCCGCCGCCATGCCTGAGGGCTACCAGATTCAGCTTACACCAGATGAAGTAGAGGGGCCGGGAATTTTTTCGCCTATGCACAACTGGCTGGACAGCGCGCTAGTGGTGGATAATAGTTCGCTGGGCTTTTATAGACCCTATGGAAAAGATCGTGGGGGAATGGCCCCAGAGCGTTGGCATATTAGTTACGCGCCATTGGCAGATCTCTATGCTCAGCGGCTCAGTAGCGAGGTTATCGCTCAGCAGTTGCGTGGTACCGACCTACTATTATTGGATGAGGTTTTGGCGCGGCTTAACGAGATCGTTGAGCGCTTCGTTCGAGTCTGATCTAACTGAACTCCGTGTCAGGGTTATTTAAGAACTTCAATGCACAGGACTTTTATACCATGAAAATAGATGACAGAATTTGGGATATTATTGTGACTGATGCTCAGGAGGCCAGCGCTGATGAGCCAATCATGGCATCTTTCTTTGAGGCAGCGATTCTCAACCACTCCAGTCTAGAGGCAGCGCTAAGTTATCATTTAGCCCAACAGCTGGGCAACCTCATATTACCCGCCGGGAAGCTGTCAGAGGTGATTGCTGATGCTTTGCGGGCCGATCCCAGCATAGGTCGTAGTATTCGTCTTGATATTGAGGCATATTTTGAGCGGGACGCGGCCTGTGACAGCCATGTTACCCCGATTCTGTTCTTTAAGGGCTTTCAGGCATTGCAATTACAGCGTATATCACATTGGTTGTGGCGACATGACCGCAGGGTCCTCGCGCTATTTTTCCAAAATCAAATTTCAGAGACCTTTGCGATTGATATACATCCTGGAGCGCAGATTGGCTCTGGCATTATGATTGATCACGGAACCGGTCTGGTGATTGGGGAGACAGCGATTATTGGTAATGATGTATCAATTTTACACTCAGTTACCCTGGGTGGCAGTGGCTGCATCGGTGGCGATCGTCATCCGAAAATTGGTAATGGGGTGATGATTTCAGCGGGCGCTAAGATACTGGGTAATATTACCGTCGGTGAAGGTAGCAAAGTCGGTGCTGGCAGCCTCCTGTTAGGCGATGTCCCAGCTCATGTTACCGTGGCGGGTGTGCCTGCTAAAATCGTTGGCCGGCCCGATGGGGATGCTCCTGCTTTAGAAATGGATCAGTATTTAGACACGGTATAATTTTTATTGTGGATGCCGTAAGTAACCTCAAACCCTGCGTAGGCCGCAATATTGCACCTGTACTAATAGGCGACTGGGGGTTTGCTAATGCTGGCGCGCCGAACCATTGTTACAGGCATATTCTAACCAGATGCAGAATTTGTTTTTCCAATAACTTTTGCCGCTCCTCAGGAAAGCCCTGCAGGATAAAACAATTATCATCAAAGGATTGAAATCTCGCTATAGACGATAGCTGGTCAATATCATACTCCTTGGTATGAAGGCCAATAAGGCCCTGTTGCAGCTCGCTAGATAGATCTCTCGTTTGTTGCTTAAGTGCGGCCAGACCCTCATGGAAAGTAAATAGCGGCAAGCTGGGTAGGTTGTCACTGCAAAGCGCCCAATTAATTTCCAGATCGACACCTAGCTCTCCGCCTAGGCGTTCAAGCAGCTGCTGAAGGGAATAAACCGCCATTAGGCAGACCAGTAGGTGCTGTTTGGAAAGCTGTGTTGAGCGAATATAAAAACAAATGTTGCCGGTTCCACCCTCAATCCGCTGTCCCCCATATAGCTCCAGTGTCCGCTGAGTGCAGTAGTCAATTTTGTCAAATAAGCGCTCGAGGTTTTCGTGGTTTAGTTGGTTGTTCAGACGCTGGCGATTGTTGACGGTGGCGCAGACTAGACTGTAGTAATAACCGGTACTTGGACTTTCATCTCCCGCGCTCGATGAGGCCAGTAATGGCTGTATTCGAGCCTCAAGCGCACTAATTTCATCAATTATAGGTTCTGCATTGCCAGGTAACCGGTTTGTCAGGATGAGCATTCGCCGGAAAAACTGGTCGGCAAACCGGTGACATAAATAGGTGCTCAGCGCGGTAAAAATCAGCCACAGTGACAGCCAGCTTAAAAGGACATTACGGTATTGCTGATAAATAGGTTGGCTATCGACCGCAACATAAATCATACCAATTTGAGTATTCTGCAACTCGATATCACGACTGATGGTCTCGAGAGCATTGGGCTTGTCGCCGGCGGTTTTGCTCTGTGCGATTAATTGATTGTCTACGTCATAAACGCTAGCGCTGAAGATGGCTTGGTCTAAAGTTGCCCGGCGCAATGAGACCTGAACACTGATTGTGTCATTATTAAATAGGGGGCTGCGAATTAGCTCTACCAGCTGGTTGATTGTCAGCTCGCTTTTTTTTATTACTACTTCTTTGGACAGTTTGGAAGTGTGGCTGGATAGAAGGATAGTACTTAGAAATCCTAGTATCAGGCAGCCAATAAGTACTGCAGCAGGCAGTTTTTCAGCCATCGAATATCGACGATGCATTCTATACGCCCTGAATTTAATTGCAGTTAATTTGCCTCGCATTCTATCCTATTCCCGCAGCTTTTATATAATGGCGGTATAAAAATCACCCTGGATGGATTCTGTGAAAGATATTTTGTTAATAACTGTGTCAGGGCAAGATAAACTTGGCGTCACCAGCGCCGTGGCCGACGTCCTGTCGCGCTATGATGTCACCATGCTCGACATAGGTCAGGCGGTGATTCATGATCAGCTGAATTTGGGTATTCTTGTCGCAGTACCCCTGAAGGCGGAGACCTCTCAGGTTACCGATGAAGTGCGGGCATGCCTGAAAGTCTTAGATATGCAGGCAAGATTTTCGTTAATTTCTGAACAACATTATCAGAGTTGGGTCGAGCAACAGGGTAAGCGGCGTCATATCGTGACCCTTTTAGCGCGTAAAATTAACGCATGCCATCTGGCTGCAGTAACCAAAGTTACTAGCGAACAGGGCCTTAATATAGACAAAATTGTGCGAATGTCAGGCAGAATAAAGCTTGATGAGACCGATCGTTTAGGGCGTGCATGTATTGAATTTTCAGCCCGAGGCACGCCAGATAATGCTGCTGAATTGCGCAGTTCGCTCCTTGAGTTGGCGGGCCAGCAGAATATTGATATCGCCTATCAAGAAGATGACATCTATCGCCGCAATCGCAAGCTGGTCGTGTTTGATATGGACTCTACCTTAATCGATGCAGAGGTGATTGACGAGCTGGCCAAGGAAGCTGGGGTTGGCGAGCAGGTGGCAGCCATTACTGAAGCAGCCATGCAAGGCGAGATCGACTTTAATGACAGTTTTGCTCAGCGACTGGGATTACTCGAAGGGCTAAGCGAAGACGTTTTGCAGTCGGTCGCGGAACGCCTCCGGTTAAATGAAGGGGCGGAGCATCTGATTAAAAGCTTAAAAAAGCTTGGTTTCAAAATCGCCATTATTTCAGGTGGGTTTACCTTTTTCGGCCGCTACCTGCAGGGGATTTTGGGTGTCGACTATGTCTATGCCAATGAGTTAGATATTGATAATGGCGCCGTTACAGGGCGAGTGCAGGGCGAGATCATTAATGGCGCGCGCAAGGCAGAGCTGCTGTGCGAAATCGCTGCAAAAGAAGGTCTGCTATTGGAGCAGGTTATTGCTGTGGGCGATGGCGCGAATGATTTGCCAATGTTAGCGATTGCGGGGCTTGGCGTTGCCTTTAGGGCGAAGCCATTGGTCAAGGCATCAGCCAAGCAGTCACTGTCAAACGTTGGCCTAGATGGCATTCTTTACCTCTTGGGATATAGCGACAAAGATATTGCGGCCCTGGGTGATTAGAGGTATTTGATAGCCAATTGTTGTAAATCTACTAGATTGTCATTTATCGGCTGCTATTTAGGTCAGCATATGGGCGTTGCGAAAGGGGCTTTGGACTAAGTCGTTTTAAAGCTCGCAGCAGCCATAATGGGTTCAACGTTTCGTTGATCAATGTCCAAAACTGGGCAACATCGGCTATATTTCGAGTATCATGGCAACCTTACAATTTTCGAGACAAGACAATAATGGCCAATTACTCTACCAATGAATTTCGTTCTGGGTTAAAACTCATGTTAGACGGGGATCCTTGCTCGATTCTAGAGAATGAGTTTGTTAAGCCCGGCAAGGGTCAGGCTTTTAGTCGGGTTAAGCTGCGCAACCTTAAAACTGGCCGTGTGATTGAAAAGACGTTCAAATCAGGTGAGTCTTTGGAAGGCGCTGATGTGCTGGATATGGATATGCAGTATCTCTATGAAGACGGTGAATTTTGGTATTTTATGGAGCCGAACACCTTTGAGCAGCATCAGGCCTCAGAAAGTGCCGTTGGTGACGCCGTGAAATGGCTTAGTGAGCAGGATATCTGTGTGGTGACGCTCTACAATGGCGCACCTCTTTCCGTAGTCCCTCCTAATCATGTGGAGTTGTCTATTGCACAAACGGATCCTGGGTTGCGCGGCGATACTGCACAGGGCGGCAGCAAGCCGGCCAAGTTGGTAACAGGAGCTGTAGTTAAGGTGCCATTATTTCTGGAAGAAGGTGAAGTGATCAAGGTGGACACGCGTACCGGGGAGTATCAAGGGCGCGTTAAATAATTGTGAACAATAATTGGAAGATTGGCATGAATAAAGACTCGCTGCGGTATCGCAGTGAGATTTTACAAAGTCTGCGTGGTTTCTTTCAGCAGCGTCAGGCGATGGAAGTGGATGTTCCGGTCTTAGCTCGCTCGACCGTCACGGACATTAATATAGAAAGCATTAATGTCGAGGTCTTTGGAAATATTGGGTACTTACAAACATCTCCAGAATATTTCATGAAGCGGCTACTTGCCTGCGGTGTGGGTGATATTTTTTGTCTGGGCAAAGCCTTTCGAGACAGCGAGGTAGGCCGTCGGCACAATCCTGAATTTACAATGCTGGAATGGTACCGGTGTGGCTGGGACGAACATCAGTTGATGGCTGAGGTAGCGGACTTGATTTGCGAACTTGTTCAGCGCCACGCTTCTGTAGACCTCGCCGTCAGCAAAGTCAGCTACGCAGACTGCTTCACAAAATATCTGGGTGTTGATCCCCATAATGCTCAACTGGCAGTGTTGCAGCAGATGGCGGTTGCTGCCAGTTCGGATAACTGGGCCACAGAGACTCGGGGCAACTGTTTGGATCTGCTGTTTAGTTTCAGTGTCGAGCCGCAGCTGCATAGAGGCTTGGTATTTGTCTATGATTATCCCGCCTGCCAGGCTGCATTATCTCAGATATATTTAAATGATCATGGTCAGACCGTTAGCCGCCGATTTGAAGTATTCTTTAATGGCATGGAGCTTGCTAATGGTTACGCAGAACTAACCGATGCTGATGAGCAAAAAGCCCGCTTTGAAAAAGATATAGGGCAACGTCTTCTAGGCAACAAACCGGCTGTTGCAGTGGATAATAAGTTTATTGAGGCATTGGAATTGGGTTTGCCCGCCTGCGCTGGAGTCGCACTGGGGGTAGACCGCTTGCTTATGCAGCTCTTAGATGTTGAGTCGATTGCACAGGTCATGCCTTTCAGTTGGGAGCGCTGTTAGTAACGAACCCTCTAAGAGCACCTGAAATAGTGATTCATCGCTTTGGATGGCTCATCGATATCTACCTTCCCCACCACTTTAGAGGGCACTCCCGCCACCACGGTATGTGCTGCTACCGATTTAAGTACCACACTTGAAGCGGCTACCATCGCGCCCTCCCCAATCTCTATGTTTCCCAATATCTTGGCCCCTGGCCCGAGCAGCACGCCTTTACGAATTTTAGGATGACGATCACCACTGACTTTTCCCGTGCCACCAAGAGTGACTGATTGCATGATGGAGACGCAGTCTTCAACGACCGCTGTTTCACCGATAACCAGACCCGTGGCGTGGTCAATCATCACTCCACAGCCTATTTTTGCCGCCGGATGTATGTCCACCGCAAACTTGACGGACACACGGTACTGGATTAGTAGGGCCAATGAATGACTGCCCTGCAGCCAGAGCTGATGGGCAACACGATAAGCCTGTAGCGCCAAAAATCCTTTAAAATACAGAAATGGCGAGCTGTATAGTTCGCAGGCAGAGTCTCGATCAACCGTTGCCTGAATGTCTTTTGCCGCACAGCCAATAATGTCTGGGTCGGCGAAAATATTATGCATAATTTCTCGTAGCATCGCCATCGGTGCTGTGGTGCTGGCGAGTTTGTTGGCCAGCTGAAAACTCAGGGCAGAGGCTAGGTTGGGGTGATCAAGAATCGTCACCCTTAGGTATTCCGCTAAGACGCGCTCAGCCTTGGTCGAAACTGTGGCTTCCTCAGTGATAGATTGCCACACCCGCAGGATTAATTTTTCGTTGTCTGTATTCATATGCGTATTTTTAGTCAGTGCGTTGCAATATACCAGCCTGCTCTTGGGATACCCCATGTATCGGCCATTACTGCCTTTGAGAATTGGCGTGCCGTAGCGGTAACATTTATGCAACTGGGATAAGGCTTGGCTACAGCCTCTGCACAGAATATGGTTAGCATCATTCAGTCGGTCTTGGCGCGGCACGCATGGATTAAGTGGTAGCTGATTTATCAGTAGTCTAATCTCCATAGAGTAGCGACTCTAAACACTATGCATTGACACCCTCCTTCGCTGTGGCTGTTTTAGCTAGCTAACATTCTGGGTGGGATCGCTATCGTCTTCCTGCTCATCCTCAACACTATTGGCCGCATTAGGATGGCCTTCGCTGAGATCGTTGCCATCCAACCCATACCCCTCGCTTAGAATCCCGCCGGGAACCTTAGGTGCGTAGTCTCTGGGCGGCTGAATATCTCCCGCTTGGATGAGAGGCTTGCCGTCGGCATCGACAAGAGAGAGGTCAGATCCACCCGCCTTGAGGAGTTGTCGGCCAATCTCTGGACTGGCGAGCCGAATCGCATTAGTTGCCAAGTGCTCATGTATTTGGCGGTAGCTCTGGGTCATATTAGTTGTCAGCTGAGAAACCGTTACAAAGTGTTCCGTTACCTCTTGCTGGTAGCGTTTAAGTTTTTGCTCGCTCTCTTTCAGCTGTTTCTCTAGGTCGCGCCCAGGGACTCCGCCATGGCTTGTTTTGCGCGCATAGAGATGCATGACCGCGGCCCCGCTTAGAAAGGCCGCCGCCACCAGTACCAGTGCCACAGTCAGTGTTACCAAAGTTATTTCCCCCATTAACTAAGTGCTTGTCAATAGACCCATATGGTGCCGTCGGTCATCTGTTTCCTCGTTTCTCCACATTATACCGCAGATTTTACATGAGAGCCTGCGAGAGTTTTGGTTGTAACCTTTTAATTTGCTGGTTAAAGTTCCACCTGTTGATTACCAGTCGTAACCCATGCCAACCCCAAAGCAGCGCTACCTACTAGACCTGAATCGCAAGGGCTTCATTAAGGATGCCTCTCAGGCCCGCACTGTGGACGCCTTAGAGGATTTGTATAAGCGCTTGTTGGTCGTGCATGGTCAGCGCCCAGTAGGCTTTCTGCGGCGATTAACGAAGGTATTCGTCAAATCCCCATTGCAGCCAGAAACTGGGCTGTACCTCTGGGGTGGCGTGGGCCGGGGTAAAACCTACCTGATGGACAACTTTTACGAGAGTCTGCCCTTTGAGCGTAAAATGCGGATCCACTTTCATCGTTTTATGCGACGGGTTCATCAGGATTTGAGGCTATTGGATGGTCAGGTTAATCCGCTGCACAAGGTGGCGGATAGAATAGCCGATGAAGCCTGCATTATTTGCTTCGATGAGTTCTTTGTCAGTGATATTGGTGACGCGATGATTCTGGGCGTGCTTCTGGAGTCCCTTTTTACTCGGGGCGTCTGCCTTGTCGCGACCTCCAATATTATTCCCAATGACCTCTATCGCAATGGTTTACAGCGCGAGCGGTTTTTACCCGCCATTGCTTTGCTGAACAAACACTGCGAGGTCACGAATGTTGATGGTGGTACAGATCATCGATTGCGGGTATTAGATCAGGCAGAGCTCTATCATTGGCCGCTTGATGAAATTTCCAAACAAGCGATCAGTGATACTTTTGATCGGTTGGTCCCGGTCGGGGGTGAAGCTAAGTCAGCGGTCGATCTAGATGTGGAGGGGCGGGCAATCACTGTGATCAAAGTGGGGGAGGACATTGTATGGTTCGAATTCTCCGCGATCTGTGAGGGCCCGCGCAGCCAAAATGACTATATTGACATAGCTCGCGAGTTTCATGGCGTGATGATCAGTAATATTCCTTCTCTAGGGGGTACTAATGAAGATGCGACGAGGCGATTCATTAATCTGGTCGATGAGTTCTATGACCGCAACGTAAAGCTCGTCATCACGGCCTCGGAACCCTTAAAAACACTGTATTCTGGGGGTCGTTTGGATTTTGAATTTGAGCGCACGAAAAGCCGAATACTGGAGATGCAGAGCCATGAATACTTGGCCCGCCCTCATCGGCCGTAAAAAAGTTACATTTTACTGCACACAGTCCTTGCGTAACGACGCCATCATAATTACAATTCGCACCCTTTTTTGGGATCCCCCAAAGCACGGCAGGATAAGATGAAAACATACAGCGCAAAAGCAGAAACAGTACAACGTGATTGGTTCGTAGTCGACGCCGAGGGTAAGACCCTAGGTCGGTTAGCGACTGAGGTAGCTTCAAGGCTGCGGGGTAAGCACAAGCCAGAATACACGCCCCATGTTGATACAGGTGATTACATTGTCATCGTTAACGCCGAGAAAATTGGTGTGACGGGCAAAAAAGCCAAAGACAAAATCTATTATTCCCACTCCGGTTATCCTGGTGGCATTAAAGACATAACTTTTGAAAAGTTGATTGATAAAGCACCAGAGCGTGTTCTTCAGTCGGCGGTTAAAGGTATGTTGCCACGCGGTCCGCTCGGACGGGAAATGTTTAGAAAGCTCAAGGTTTATGCCGGTGTGGATCATCCTCATGCCGCGCAGCAACCTCAGACCCTCGACCTGTAACGGAAAATACCATGGCAGATACTCAATTTTATGGCACTGGACGTCGCAAGACATCAGCGGCCCGCGTTTTCATGAAATCTGGAAACGGCAAGATCACTATTAATAATCGCGCTATTGAAGTGTACTTCGGTAGAGAAGTAGCGCGAATGATTGTTCGTCAACCGTTCGAAATAGTCGACATGGTGGAAAAGTTTGATCTCCATATTACCGTCGCAGGCGGTGGTAACTTTGGTCAGGCGGGTGCAATCCGACATGGAATCTCCCGTGCACTCCTAAGTTATGATGAAAATTTGCGTCCAGTGCTGCGAAAAGCAGGCTTCTTGACTCGCGATGCACGTCAGGTTGAACGTAAGAAGGTGGGTCTCCATAAAGCTCGCAAGCGCCCGCAGTTCTCCAAGCGTTAATCGAAGTTTTAAAAGAATAGCTCGACCCGTTGGTCGGGCTTTTTTTTGCCTAATTTATTGTTTTAAATCAAATACTTAATCTATATTCTGGCAATAGCACTATTGCGTAAAACGCTGCTTTCCTTTATCATTCAGAGCCTTTTTTATTGGCGCGCGACCCCGCGTGTTTTGAATTCCATTATTGAGTTTAAGGGAGAACGTCATGACTAGTGACGGTGTCAACCATAGTCGCCGCAAATTTTTGTTGGCTGCGACGTCTGTAGTCGGTGGTGCTGGAGTAGTAGGTGCAGCAATACCTTTTGTTTCATCTTGGCAGCCCAGCGCAAAAGCAAAAGCTGCTGGTGCGCCTGTTAAAGTTAATATTTCCAAGCTAGAAGTTGGCGCCCGAATGGTTGTCGAATGGCGCGGAAAGCCAGTGTATATAATTCGCCGGACAAACGAGACTCTCGCCGCTCTCAATGGGATTGGCGAGGATGTGCTTAAAGATGTCGCCTCTAAAAGCGCGTCTCAGCCGATTTATGTCGCCGGTACCGCACGTACATTGAAGGGTAAAGAAGAGTACTTGATCCTAGTTGGTCTGTGCACACACCTTGGCTGTGCGCCGATCTATCGTCCCGATGTAGGCGCTATGGATATGGGTGGTGATGCCTGGTTAGGGGGGTTCTTCTGTCCCTGTCACGGCTCCAAATTTGATTTATCCGGGCGCGTTTATGCTGGTGTGCCAGCGCCGACTAACCTTGAAGTGCCGCCCCACAGTTACGAGACGGATGATGTTGTGATTATCGGTATAGATACGGAGATTGCGTAATGAGTAATGAAACAGGTTTTGCAGCATGGTTAGACTCCCGTATGCCAACGCTCAAGCGCGAGTGGAATCGGCATATGGCAGAGTACTACGCGCCTAAAAACTTTAATTTCTGGTATCTCTTTGGCGTACTATCCTTGGTGGTACTGGTTATCCAGTTGATTACTGGTATCTGGCTGCTGATGAGCTATCAGGGTTCTGCTGAGCAGGCGTTCGCATCAGTTGAGTACATCATGCGAGATGTGGAACTCGGCTGGATTATCCGCTATGCCCATTCGACTGGGGCTTCGGCTTTCTTTATCGTGGTTTACATGCATATGTTTCGCGGTCTCATGTACGGGTCTTACAAGGCGCCTCGGGAATTAGTGTGGATCTTTGGTATGACGATCTATGTGGCGCTGATGGCAGAGGCCTTTATGGGTTACGTCCTGCCTTGGGGTCAGATGTCATATTGGGGTGCGCAGGTGATTATCAGTCTGTTTGGCGCTATTCCCATGGTGGGCGAGGATATAGTGCAGTGGATTCGCGGTGACTATCTGATTTCTGGGATTACACTGAACCGTTTTATGTCACTGCATGTCGTTGCTCTGCCAATTATTCTGATTGCCTTAGTAGTGATGCATATAATTGCATTGCATGACGTGGGTTCGAACAACCCAGACGGTGTCAGTATCAAGAATCATATGGATGAGAATGGTAATCCTATTGATGGTATCCCATTCTTTCCGTACTTTGTGATTCACGATCTTACGCCTATCGTCGTGTTTCTATTTGTATTCTGTGCGATTCTCTTCTTTATGCCGGAGATGGGTGGCTACTTTCTTGAATTTGCAAACTTCGAGATTGCTAACTCGCTGAAGACGCCTGAGCATATCGCGCCGGTTTGGTATTTCACGCCGTACTATTCAATGCTTAGGGCTGTTCCCGATAAGCTCGGCGGCTTTATCACTATGGCCGCTGCTATTGCGATTCTGTTCGTGTTGCCGTGGCTGGATAGAAGCCCGGTGAGATCGATACGCTATAAAGGCATTGTCAGCCGTGCAGCGATTTTGATGTTGCCTGCGGTGTTTATTATCCTCGGTTATCTGGGCGTTAAAGCACCCACACCCGAGCGTACTTTACTGGCGCAGATTTGTACGGTTCTGTACTTCAGTTATTTTGTTGGCATTTACTTTTGGACGCGAATGGAGGCCACCAAGCCTGAGCCTGACCGCATTACAATGGACGGCGGGATAGGGTTTTGGAGAACTTTAGCGGCCGTGCTGGTCGTTGCGCTATTGGTTGTTATACCGCTTAAGGCGGTGGGCTCCGAGAGCAGTAAAGCCTGTGGTACGATCGGCTGCGATTCTTTTGACGCACAGTTATCTAATAATGCGTCGTTACAAAACGGCGCTAAATTAGCGGTTAATTTCTGCATGGGCTGTCACTCGCTGAAGTATTCGCGTTGGGAGCGTGTTGCCACCGATATCGGTATTCCCCACCAGCTGATGCTGGATAACATGATTTTCACCGGCCAGAAAATCGGCGGGTTGATGGATATTGCTATGCCTGCTGACAAGGCTAAGGATTGGTTTGGCGCAACACCGCCAGACCTGACGCTAGTCGCCAGAGCTCGGTCTCCAGAATGGGTCTACACCTACCTTAGAAACTTCTACGCGGACCCAACGCGGCCACTGGGCGTGAATAATAAAGTCTATAAAGATGTAGGTATGCCCCATGCGCTGTTAGATCTTCAGGGACTGCCTGAATGCGCTCCCGGACCCGTGTTAGCTGCCAATGGAGGCATTAAGCGCGACCTTATGACCGGTGAGGATATCCTTGATGATCCCTGTGGTAGCTACCAGATTAATCAATTGGGCACACTGTCAGCGGAAGAATATGACAGTGCGGTTTATGATTTAGTTAATTTTTTGACCTATGTTTCTGAGCCAATGGCTGAGGAGCGTAAACATATTGGCAAGATGGTCTTGCTATTCCTGCTTCTATTGATGGTATTCACCGTGCTGTTGAACCGTGAGTATTGGAAAGGCCTGCACTAAGCCGAATCACTGAAGATTAAGTACGGTGCAAAGGCAGCCCTGAGGCTGTCAATATGGGGCGGAATACTTCGCCTCTTTTAATTACTCTTATAAATGTGAGGTTCTTGTGCGACGATCATCGATGACATTGTTTTCTGATCCTACCTGCCAGTATAGCCACAGAGTACGTATTGTACTTGCGGAAAAAGGCGTTACTGTTGATGTTGAAGATATCGCGCCGAACGGGATAACCGAAGAAATTCTCGAGGCTAACCCCTATGGAACGCTGCCCACGCTGGTGGATCGTGATCTTGCTCTTTATGAGTCCAAGGTGGTTATGGAATATCTCGATGAGCGCTTTCCTCATCCGCCACTGTTGCCTGTTTACCCAGTAGCCCGCGCTCAGAGTCGCCTGTGGATTTATCGGGTTGAGCGTGACTGGTGTACCTTGATGACTCAGATCTTGGCTAGCCCAGACAGTAAGAAAGCCGAAGCGGCCCGCAAAGAATTTCGCGAGTCAATAATTGGTGTTGCCGGCATTTTTACCGACAAGAATTACTTCATGAGCGAGGAATTCACTCTGGTTGATTGCTGTTTGGCACCGATGCTTTGGCGTTTGCCGCAGCTGGGGATTACGTTGCCCGATAACCGTCAGGTTCGGCCGTTGCTTGACTATATGGACCGCTTATTTGAGCGTCCTTCATTCGAAGAGAGCTTGACGGATCTCGAACGCGAGATCCGTGATTAAGATGAAGATGCGGTCTAATCGTCCGTACCTGTTAAGGGCTTTCTATGACTGGATCGTCGACAACGACTGCACTCCATATATTGTAGTCAATGCTCATTATCCCGGGGTAGAGGTACCCCAAGACTTTGTCACCGGTGGAGAGATCGTACTCAATATAGCGCCCCGAGCCGTGAGCAGTTTTGAAATGAACAGCGAGTCTGTTCGGCTTTCGACGCGCTTTAGTGGTATGCCGATTGATCTCTTTATTCCGGTTGGTGCGGTGACGGGTATTTATACTCAGGAAACTGGGCAGGGTATGGTCTTTGAGCCGGAAGCTGACGAGTCGACGCCACCACCCGAGCCTCCGCAGGGGCCCAAGCCGGTGAGGACTAAACCGGCCAAGTCGGCGGCAGAGTCAGTAACCAATACCCGTTCTGCAAAGGCAAAGCCACCATTGAGAGTGGTCAAATAGTAAGCTTTTAACACCCTATCAATATAAGGAATTTGCCATGTCTCAGGCTATAGCCATTGTATCCGCTGCACGAACGCCTATGGCAGGCATGATGGGAGGGCTGTCCTCGGTTACTGCGCCTGAGCTTGGTGCTACGGCCATTACGTCGGCCTTGCATAAAGCTGGCCTAGATGGGGATGGGATTGACGAGGTGATCATGGGCTGTGTGTTGACCGCGGGTATGGGTCAGGCTCCGGCGCGTCAGGCTGCACTTTCTGCGGGCATCAACCAGGCCACCGCCTGTACCACATTAAACAAAGTCTGCGGTTCTGGCATGATGTCAGTCATGATGGCTGGAAACGCTCTGCGAGCCGGCCAGTCAAAGTTGATAGTCGCCGGCGGTATGGAAAGTATGAGCCGCGGACCCTATTTGATTCCTCAGGGGCGCCAGGGTTACCGTTTCGGCAGTGCCGAGATGCTCGATCATATCCAGTATGACGGTCTGCAAGATGCCTATCAGAACGTGCCTATGGGCAATTATGCCGAGACCTGTGCCACCAAGTATCAGTTTAGTCGCGAAGATCAAGACGCCTATGCTATAGAGTCCCTGCGCCGAGCCAATGCCGCTATCGAGCAGGGCCTGTTTGATGCTGAAATTGCACCCGTAACCATCGCTGGTCGTCAGGGTGAGATCATTGTTGATACTGATGAACAGCCGGGCAAGGCCAGACCGGATAAAATCCCTCTGTTGCGGCCGGCCTTCCAAAAAGATGGCACCGTCACCGCAGCGAATGCCAGTTCCATCTCAGATGGCGCAGCGGCGATTACCTTGATGATGGCCGATGAAGCTGAGGCTCGAGGCCTCCAGCCCATCGCGGTGATACAGGGATATGATCAATCGGCACAGGAGCCAGAATGGTTCACCACGGCGCCGATTGCGGCGATCAATAAGACGCTCGCGCGTGTTGGTTGGTCAGTGGAAGATGTTGATCTTTGGGAGGTCAATGAAGCCTTTGCTGTGGTCGCCATGGCGGCCATGAGGGAACTAGGCATTGATCATAATAAGTTAAACGTTAACGGTGGTGCTTGCGCCTTGGGTCATCCCATTGGTGCCAGCGGCTCAAGAATTATAGTCACCCTGATTCATGCGCTTCAGCAGCGCGGTGCTAAGAAAGGTATCGCAAGCCTCTGTATTGGTGGTGGCGAAGCCACCGCCATGGCCATAGAGCTGGTTACCTAGGCCTTTTACATCATAGCCAGCATCCTTAGATGCCAGTTCTAGTCGGCGTACTTCCGACGACGCGATCGGTTCATCTCTGATTCGTTTCGCTTAGGTCAAAGCACATGCCATTTTTCTGTGAGTGCTAATCCACATATTCGAACACCTTAACGACTTTACGCACCCCGCCACTGGCACTGGCGATATTAGATGCAACTTCCCCGTCGGCGCGGCGCACTGTCCCCATAAGGTAGACGATACTGTCTTCGGTTGTTACCGAAATCTCGGTTGCTTTAATTTGTTTTTCAAACACTAAGCGGGCTTTTATTTTGCCGGTGACCAAGGCGTCATTAGTCCGCGACACAATAGAGGTTTTACCGCGAACCTGTAATTCGTTGTGTACCTGCCGAACCCCATGGAACCCACGAGCCGTTTCTCCCGCCAGCGCCTTCATCTCAACATTCGGAACCTCTCCTGTTAATAACACCAGGGCGTTATAAACATTCACATTAATATGTGACTTCTTGAGTTCGGGGTGCGCCTTTTTAAGATTCACTCCAATATACGTATCCATTTTCATATCATTGATATCGGTGCCAACACTGGGATCGGACGGATCCGGTTTGATGGGTTCGCTAGTCACCGAATTGACCACAGACGTGCAACCTGTCAGTAAAAGTACTAAGCCTAAAGCTACCGCTAATTGTCGCATCTATTCGCCTCCAAAAATCTGATGGTCAACCAATGCGCAGATGCACTGGACTATTTGAAACTGTGCCTGAGTTGCGAGTTGCCCGGAAAACTCCGCCATCGAGATCAGAATATCATTATAGCCTAAAGTAGCTGTCAACAAGTCATCTGTGGCGGCAGAAAGTAGCAGGACCGTTATGTTTTTATTAATGGCAGTCTCGACAGCACGAATAAGAGCCTGACTATTGCCACCAGCACTGACCACTAACATGACGTCGGCGCTGTTGCCATGAACCTGCAGCGACTGTGAAAAGTAGTTATGAGCAAAGTTGCGCTCGGATAATTTGTTCAGATTCAGTGCCGCAAATCCGGGGCGATCAAGCTCGAAACCATAGGCTAAATAATCATTAAAAAGCTGTGCCACCAATACCCCTGACTTTTCTCCACAGCTAAAAATGGTATTGCCTGCGAGAAGAGCGGCAGCGATTTTGTCCGAAGCATCAGCGATCGGCTTAGAAAACACGTCCCCGACTACCATTGTGGTTTCTATTATGTTCTGAAAATGCTTAAAAATCTGCTGGTCCATAGTATCCTAATTCACCCTAAAATATGCGTAACCAAGTTAAGAGCAGAACGGAAGCCATTGTGTGAGTAAGGCGTGATGGCCACCGCATCAAATCATGCCACAGAGTCATTATTATAATGTTGCCATTGCATATAGGCCAGAGCTCCCACGGTTATCTGAATGCATTTCTGCTGAGTAATGGATTCTTCGGCACTACCGGAACTATCCGATCGCCGGAAACGAACCTCCACAAAAACCAACGCCTGCTCATCCTGTATAATCAAATAAATTTCGCCCTAGTATGTGCAAAAATTACGTTATATCAGTTTTAAACTCTAAGTCTCAAGATAATCGCCGGGCATTGCCTCTGCGTCGGTGTCGGAGAGACGGGATGGGGAATACTGCTGTCCGATGTTGCTTTAACTTGTCTCCAGCTATCCATAGTGGTGGCCATTGCAACTGATAGTTATGGTTGAATTTCACTGACCTTGCCACGCTTAAACTGTGCCCATTTTCCCTGGCGCCTAATAACACCCCCAGAAAGCGACAGCATACCGGTCGCCCCAAAAAGGGGTATAGACTCTTCGTGATGTAGTTTTTCAATATTTCGATGCACCAAAAAGGCGTCGTAACCCATGGCATAGAACTGTCGGTAAACAATGTGGAGGCGCTCATCGGGCTGCAGCTCTGTCGCTAGGCTGCCAGGCAATGTCCAGGGCATGGCAACAAATTCTACTCCGGATAAGTCTCGATCTGGGCCCGTTTTCACCACGCCATTATAGATATGGGATGTGGAATACACAGGGATATCTGAGGCGTAGAGAAAATCTAATGCTGGCTTAATCTGCCGCGCTTTAACTGGATAACCTAGCATCACAACAAGATCTATATCTTGACGACGTCTTGCGGAAAATTCTATACGGCTGTTGATAAAGCGCTTGAGCTGCACACCGCGATCCTCACTGAGGCTAATCTGTAAGGGCTTTTTTAGTCGCGTGGTAAAGTCGTTTACCGATTGGCCATAGGGTACGGCGTCTAAAACAGTTCCGCCTTTATCGGTCCAATACTGACTGAAGAACTTAGTTGCGCGAGCACCCCAGCCATTCTCTGGCGCGATTATAACCACATTACGCTGACCATTGTGCCATGCTCTTTCAGCGATCTGAGTTATCTCGTCCGTCGGCGATAGACCAAACTGAAATAAATTTTCAGGTTGCTGCAGTAAGGTGTTATCGCTACGGTTAAGGCTAATGGTAGGAACGGGTAGGGCCGGCTGGGCTAACAGAGCGTCCACCGCTGACTGGCGCATGGGGCCAACAATCATATCCGCACCGTCAATAACTGCCGTGTTATAGACTGTCTGGAAGGGCAACTCTGATGTGTCGTAGATGCGAAGGCTAGGTATGTCCCGATTAAGATCAGTATCAAGCTCACCAAACTGAGCTAGCAGTTCATAATAAGCCACCATAAAGCCGTCCATAAATCGGTGGCTGGGGACTTCGTACTCATTCAGTAACGGTAACAAAAGTGCAACCTGCAAAGGGGGCTTTGTAGTGCCGACCTTTTTACTTAGCGACAGCGGTGGCCAAAGGGCTGCCGGATGACTTTTTCGGCGCAGGCGCCAGGCCTTAAATTGCACCCTTTGCGCGTTTTGATTGGTCTGATAATTACGGGCCAGTGCGGCAAGCGAGAGCCACCCGGCAAATATTCCGTTTTCGTGATTAGGACTGCCTTGCAGGAATGAGTAGGGCTGCTGGTTGAGTTTCCGCCAGATGGTATTGTGAATCCGGAGGCGCTCGGCCTTCTTAGTGGCGAGTTGGGCAAGATCCATCGTTAAAATTAAACCCAACTCAACATTGCCCAGTCCATAGTGAGCTGCTGACTGCAGGCTGAGGCTGCGCTGAAGAACAGGTCGA
>Ga0209709_10000326_pt1 | contig 45384 bp, 43 predicted proteins | sample ArcticOcean_MG_C_2_FD_187435 | JGI IMG/M metagenome (GOLD analysis project Ga0209709, IMG submission 187435) | Marine microbial communities from western Arctic Ocean - ArcticOcean_MG_CB4_136 (SPAdes) (version 2) | ecosystem: Environmental > Aquatic > Marine > Oceanic | place: Arctic Ocean... | reverse complement strand
ATAAATAAAGGAATAAGTTTTTCTGGGTATTGCGCAGGACCATAGTTATTAGAACAATTAGAAAGCACCACAGGTAAATCATAGGTATGAAAATAAGCCCGTATAAAATGATCTGATGCCGCTTTAGAGGCCGAATAAGGAGATCTGGGATCGTAAGCAGTTTCTTCTGTAAAAGCACCTTCTTTCCCTAAACTTCCGAAAACCTCATCTGTTGAAATATGATAAAAGCGTTTGTTTGCCATATCATCTTTCCATTGGTTTCTTGCTGCTTCCAATAAATTCAAGGTTCCCATCACATTGGTTTGAGCAAATCCCAAAGGGTTTTTTATTGAATTATCAACATGCGATTCTGCAGCTAAATGAACTACCCCATCAAATTGATGTTGGTCAAATAAAGTGTTAACCAAGCTAGCCTCTGTGATGTCCCCTTGAACAAAAGTATAATTCGATGCATTAGCAACATCGGCTACATTATCCAAATTTCCTGCATAAGTAAGCGCGTCCAAATTCACTATCTGCGTATTTGGATATTTGTTGACCATTTTTCGGACAACATGCGAACCAATAAATCCAGCTCCCCCAGTTATTAATATCGTTTTAAAGGCTTCCATCACTTTTTAAAATTTGTATACATTTTTTTAAACTTTCTTGCCACGTTGGAATTTCAATCTGTAATTTTTTTTCTATTTGTCCCGTATCCAAGATACTGTATTTGGGGCGTATTGCTAACGTTGGATAGGCTGAAGTTGGAATGCCTTGAATTGTGGTTTTATGCTCCAACTCATTGATAATTGCTTCAGCAAATTCTTTCCAGTTGCACATCCCTTTGTTGGCGTAATGCAAAATGGGGAGCGTATCCATTGTATCGTTTGAAATAAGTTTTAGAACGATTCTTGCCAAATCTATTCCATATGTGGGTCTTCCCCACTGATCATCAACCACTTTTAATGCTGATTTTTCTTTTGCTATTCGAGCAATCGTCTTAACAAAGTTTTTTCCAAAAGGGCTAAATAGCCATGATGTTCTGATCGTTACATTCTTACAGCTGCTTTTTGAGAGGCGCACTTCCCCTTGCAATTTTGAAATGCCATAGATCCCTATTGGATTTGTTATTGCCTCCTCTGGATAGGGTTCGGTAGCCTGTCCGGCAAAGACATAATCCGTAGAAAAATGAATGATTGAAAGATTTTTATTCTCGGCAAAGTCAATTAGATTTTGAAGTCCTTCGGTGTTGGTTTTAAGAGCGCTTTCCTCCTCTTTCTCCGCTTGATCAACATTGGTATAAGCAGCGCAATTGATAATGCCATCAAAAGGATTTTTACTATAAAAATTTGCAATAGTTTCCGATCGTGTAATGTCTACTTCATTTCTGGAAGCAAAAAATAAGTTTATCTCAGAAAATTCATTGGTAACCGCATGAAAGCATTGTCCCAATTGACCTGACCCACCTGTTACTAGATAACTAGGCATAAAGGTCTGTATTATAATCAAAAAGGGCAGCCGCCGCTAGTGTGGGATGCTTTTTGTCTTTCTCAGATTGAATCCATTCTGATGGGGGTATTTGCCAATCTATACCCAAAGCAGGATCATCTGGTGCAATACTTCCTTCACTCTTAAAATTATAATATTGATCTACTTTATAGATAAAAATGGACGTCTCACTTAAGGTTATAAATCCATGAGCAAACCCCCTGGGAATAAAAAGTTGTAGTTGATTTTCTGCGCTTAATTCACAACTAAAATGCTGCCCAAAAGTGGGAGAGTCTTTTCTCATATCAACAATCACATCCAAAACACTCCCTTGAATCACACTAACTAATTTCGTTTGACTAAAGGGTGGTAATTGATAATGTAAGCCTCTTAAAACTCCTCTTTTAGAAAAGGTTTGATTGTCTTGACAAAACACTATTTTTCTATCCAAAACTTTTTCAATTTCTTTTTTATTAAAACTTTCCATAAAAGATCCTCGTTCGTCTAAATGAATATTGGGCTTTAAAATAAAAACCTCCTTGAAAGGAGTAGTTTTGATATTCATAATGGATCTTTTAATTGAAAATTATAATTCATCGTTATATTTTTTAATCAAAAAACTTCCGTATTCGGTTTGTTTCATTTTTTCTGCACCCACTAAAAGCTGTTTCTTCGTGATAAACCCTTTTTCAAAAGCGATTTCTTCTAAGCATCCTACTTTAAGCCCTTGACGTTTTTCAATGGTATGAATAAACTGACCTGCTTCTAATAAAGATTCATGAGTCCCCGTATCCAACCAAGCAAAACCTATACTCAATACTTCTACTTGAAGATTTCCTTGATCTAAATACTTTTGGTTGACAGAAGTTATTTCCAGTTCACCACGTTTTGAAGGTTTTATTTGTTTTGCAATTTCAATTACCGAATTAGGATAAAAATATAAACCAACAACTGCTTCATTGCTTTTTGGATTTTCAGGTTTTTCTTCAATAGAAATGGCTTTACCAAATTTATCGTACTCAATGACTCCATAACGTTTAGGATCATTAACTGTGTATCCAAAAATCGTAGCCTTTGTCCCAAGACTTGTTCTGTGCTTAACTGCTTCCAACTTTTCAGAAAAATCAATTCCATAGAAAATATTATCTCCTAATATCAAACAAACAGCTTCCTCTCCAATAAATTCTTCTCCTAAAATAAAGGCTTCTGCCAAACCATTTGGTTGATCCTGAACTTTGTACTCTAAAATAACGCCCCACTGACTTCCATCTCCCAAGAGAGATTGATATTGAGAGATATCAGAAGGAGTACTAATGATTAGTATATCCCTAATACCAGCCAATAAAAGTACAGAAAGTGGATAATAAACCATGGGTTTGTCATATACAGGAAGTAATTGTTTTGATACTACTGTTGTGACAGGAAATAATCTAGATCCTTTTCCGCCTGCGAGGAGGATGGCTTTCATGGAGTTATAATTTTATGAGCTCTAAAGTTAATATAAACAGCATTGTTTAAAGTTAACAATAAAGTATTAAATTGAAAATATTTTTAAAATCTGCTTTTTCCTGTTTTCAGATAAAAAATTTAATTGATATAAACTTCTTGAATTTTTTGAAAATTCATCATATTGAGAAATAGATACATTGCTTAAATTTTTAAAAGTTTCTATTAACCCAAATTTGTCCTCAGATTCAAAATGAAAACCACAGTTGTTTTGAGTTAATAAATCTTTTGCATCACCTGAAATAGAGGATATTATTGGTTTCCCTACAGCTAAATATGTTTGTAGTTTAGCAGGTACGGTTTTAGAAAATATCGGAGTATCTTTTAATGATATAAATAAATAGTGTGTTTTTTCAAAAAAAGGAATTAAATCTTTTGTAGTTACCGTATCAAAAAAAATAATACTAGCTTCAAGATTGTTTTCTGAAACTAGTTTTTTTAACTTATGTTCATACCTGCCAGAACCAATAAAATTAAATACTATTTTATCATTTTTTGACTCTTTTAAGGCTTTTACTAAAACTTCAAACCCTTGAGCCTCTCCAATATTTCCAGAATAAGTAATGATGATTTTATCTTCTGGTTTGGGTGAATTTATTTTCAGATTTAACCTTTCGAATTCGTCATCAGCCCAATTAGGAAAGTATTCGGTTTTATGTTTTGGTGTCCTATCATTCGCAATTTTTTCAAAACTTTTAGATCCTACTAAAACTTTATCAAATGCTTTGTAAAAAAATTTAAATATACTTTCTAATAGATTTATGCACCATTTATTTTTTATTATATCCATCGCCTCTAGAGTTTGAGGCCACATGTCTAAATCCCAAAGTATCGCTTTGCTTTTTTTGATTTTTTTATAAAGCAATGCTGGCAAAAAAAGTAGAGGTGGAGAAGTGTGATGTACTAAAATAGTATTGTATTTCTTGTGGGAAAAAATACACCAAAGTGTAAATATGGTTGAACTCAAGAAATACGATAAGTAGTTTAAAGCTATTCTAAGTTTTGCACCATTTCCTCTTGTTATCAGCGGAAGTCTATAAATGGTTAATCCCTCTTTGACTATTTCTTTACTTCCAAAAACTGAAAACCCTTCAAACAAATTACCAGAAGGGTAATTTGGGTTTCCAGTAATTACAGATATTGTAGTGTTTTTTTTGGAAATCCATTGAACAACATCGTTTATTTTGAAATACTCGGGGTCGTAATGGTTAGTATAAATTAGAATTCTTTTTTCCACACATTCTGATTTATATAATCTGTGTAGGACAAAAGAATTCTTTCAACCTTTTTAGAAACGTTTAGTAGATTATAATCATTTACTTTTCTGAAATTTCTTTCCACTTTACTTTGATTGAGTGCACTATTTATCCCTTGAAGTATTCTATCTTTTTTTATATCTGTCATAATTACACTTGCCTCCTCCATGGCTTCAGGTCTTTCATGAGAAGATCTAATATTTATTGCTCTAAAATTGAGTATAGAAGATTCTTCTGAGATTGTACCACTGTCTGATAAAACTAAAAGTGATTTTTTTTGCAAAGCCACATAATCTATAAAACCTAGTGGTTCAAGGAATTTAATATTTGTATTAGGTTTAATTCCAATTTTGTTGAGTTGCTTTTTTGTTCTGGGGTGGGTAGAGAAAATTATAGGGAGTTTATATTGTTCGTCAATAGTGTTTAAAGTAACGATTAGTTCTTCTAATTTTTTTAAGTTATCGACATTTTCCTCTCTATGAGCGGATACAACAAAAAATCCTTCTTCACATAGGTGAAGTGTTTTAAGAATCTCTGAAGCTTCAATTTTTTCTAAATAAAAATCTAGTACTTCAGCCATTGGAGATCCCGTTTTTACAATTCGATCTGGCTTGATCCCTTCTGCAATTAAATAGTCCCGCCCTATTGTCGAGTAGGGCATATTTATATCTGCGATGTGATCAACGATTTTTCGATTTGTCTCTTCTGGAACATTTTGATCAAAACAACGATTGCCTGCTTCCATGTGGAAAATTGGGATCTTTTTCTTTTTTGCAACTATTGCCGAAAGGCTGCTATTGGTATCTCCTAAAATCAAAAAAGCATCTGGTTTGAGTTCATTAAAAATAGGTTCTACCTTAATTAAAATATTACCTATAGTTTCTGAAGCCGATTTACCCGCACTTTCAAGAAAGTAATCTGGTTTGGGCAAACCCAATTCATCAAAAAAAACTTGATTTAAATTATAATCATAGTTTTGTCCTGTATGAACTAAAGTAAGTTGGATTGAGTTAGAGTCTCTTAATTGACAAATTACTCTAGAAAGCCTAATTATTTCGGGGCGAGTCCCTAAAATAGTCACTACATGAAGTTTTTTCATAATCATTTAACTAAGTTATACAATTTCAAAGAAGGTGTCAGAATCATTTTCGTCATATGGTTCGTTTATCCAAAACAATGTAATTAAGGGTTCCTCTCCAATATTAGTTATGTTATGGGTGTACCAAATAGGCATGTCAACAAAAGAAGGAGTATGTCCATTCAATCTAAAGTTATATTTCATATCTGTGCCTATTTTCCTTAACTGAATTAAAGCTTTACCTTGAATTACAGAAAAACGTTCAATTTTTCTAGTATGGAAATGATTCCCTCTTATGCTCTTAGGATTTGTGATTGAATATGAAACTTGTCCGCTCACTTTAGTTCTTACTATTTCTGAAAAACTACCTCTCTTATCTGTGTTTTTTTTATGTTTAATTGGATATTTTTGTTCAAAATTTAAATAATTTCTAAACGTATTAAATAGCTGTAAATCAAACTCTCTTTCCAATTTGGGAATTTCTCCTTTTTCAATATACTGTTTATAAAACGTCTTGAGTTTTTTTAAAACATGAGATACTTTGATGTTTTGTTGAGGAGCTATTATAATGTTACTGTTTGATGGATTTTTTATGTTCTTTATGATCTCTTCAACAAGTCTACCTACATAAAGCAACTCAACTTCACTATCATTAATAATATCAGGTTCAACTTCATTTATTATTTTCCTGCAAAATGTTGCTATAAATGAGTTATGGTTTGGTTTGCAAAAAGGGCCAAAAATATTTGGGATGATTAGGCCTGAAAATTTAAACCCCACTTTTTCTGATTCATTTATAAAAACTTGACGTGCTTCTTTCTTGGAAGCCCCATAACTAGTGTTGTTTTTTTCCTGCGCGGAAGAAGAAAAAATTAGCTTCCCTTTGAAATTAACTCGTTTGAAGGACTCCGTTAATTGTTTTGAAAGGGCGATGTTGACTTCACTTATTTGTCGCTCATCTTTAGCCCTATTTAATCCTGCTAAATGAACTATACAATCACACTTTGAAACAAAATTGTCAAGGGAGTCTGGATTCGAAAAAAAGTTTCTTTCAAATGGAATTAAATAAAAATCGTTTGGATGAAAATACTTAATTGTTTGGCTTAGATGCCATCCAACAAAACCATTTTGACCCGTTATCCCTATTTTCAATTTTAACAATTTAAATCTAGTTGTATTCCAGGTAATTCCATAAGAAGTTTTTTCATGGAATTTACATCAAGTTGTTCCGTTGTGTCGGAGTTATATTCTTCCATTTTTTTGTTATCTTCTATTCCTTTGGAAAAATATCTTTCATAATTCAAGTCCCTGTTGTCTGCAATAACTCTGAAATAATTACCCAAATCTTCTGCTTTCATCATTTCTTCTTTTGTTACAAGAGTCTCATACATTTTTTCCCCGTGACGAATTCCGATTTCATTGATCTCAGTGGAAGAATTGTAAATTTCTTTTAGGGCTTCTGATAAAGTTTTAATTGATGCTGCTGGTGATTTTTGAACAAAAAGATCACCATTATTACCATTATTAAAAGCAAACAAAACTAACTCTACCGCATGATCTAAAGTCATCATAAAGCGTGTCATTAGACCACTAGTAATAGTAATCGGTTTATTGTTTTTAATCTGATCAATAAATAATGGAATTACGGAACCTCTTGAAGCCATTACGTTTCCATATCTAGTCCCACAAAAAGTTGTCTTATAGGCATCTATATTCCTAGACTTGGCAATCATGACTTTTTCCATAAGAGCTTTTGTCATTCCCATAGCATTTATAGGGTAAGCAGCTTTATCTGTACTTAAAATTACTACTTTTTTTACATTATATAATTCAGCTACAGACAAAACATTGTCTGTCCCTAAAATATTTGTTTTAACAGCCTCTATTGGGAAAAATTCACACGATGGGACTTGTTTGAGTGCTGCTGCATGAAAAATATAATCTACTCCTTTTACTACATTTTCAACAGACCTATAATCTCTGACATCTCCTATATAAAATTTCACTTTTGAATTTTGAATCCGTTTTCTTAGATCATCTTGTTTTTTTTCATCACGGCTAAAGATCCTGATTTCTGAAAAATCATCATCTTTTAAAGCCTTATTTAAAAAAGCGTTCCCAAAAGAACCTGTTCCGCCAGTAATTAATAAAACTGCATTTTTCATTTGTATAAATTTATGTGACTTAAATTATCTTTTATTTCTTTTGAAGGATAATTTATTAAAACTGCTTTATATTTTCCCTTGTATACGAAAAGACTTCCAGCACCAGCTCCAATAATTGTAAATTTTTTTATCAATTCTTCAATATGACTAATTTCTCCAGCTCCTCCAAGAACTGTAATTGGCAGATTTGTTTTATTTCTTATTTTTTCAATCAAGGAGAAATCATATCCCTTCATTGTTCCATCTAAATCTATGTTATTGATTATTATCTCACCTGCGCCCTTAATTTCAGCTTCTTTTATAAAAGAAATTAAGTCCTTTTTTATGTGTTTTTTTCCATTATGGATAAATATTTGATAATCACCAAATATATTTTTTTTCACATCAATCACTACAACTAAACTTTGACTTCCAATAGTTTGAGAAATCTCTTTTATTAATGAGGGATTTATTATGGCCGATGAGCCTAATGCAATTTTCTCAACTCCAACAGAAAAAATTTTTATTGCTTGCTCAACTGATTTAATTCCCCCGCCATAACAAAGTGGCATTCTGCACTCCTTAGCGCAATTTTCAATCATTTTAAAGTTAGGCTCTTTATCTTCAATAGTAGCTCTAATATCTAAAATTATTAATTCATCTACTTCTTTTTCGTTGAAAATTCTTACTGTATTTATTGGATCTCCAATATATTTAGGATGTTTAAAATTAACAGTTTTTACTAATCCGTTTTCTTCAACCAGTAAGCAAGGAATAATTCTGGGTCTTAACATCTTTATATTTTTGCAAAATTCTCTAAAATTTTAATTCCGTAATGGTGACTTTTTTCAGGATGACATTGAACTCCATAAATATTTTCTCTATTCACAATGCTGGAAAAGTTAAATCCATAATCAGTTGTAGTAATAATATCTGAAATATTATCACAAACCATATAATATGAATGAAGAAAATAAAAATTACTTTTTTGAGGGAAGCCTTCAAGAAGCATATTATCTTTTTTTATCTCAACATCATTCCAACCCATATGAGGCAAATGAGGTTTAAATTTAATTTTACTTGTCTCAAGTTTAAATACATCTGCTTCTAACCATCCTAAACCTTCCTCATGACCTTCTTCACTTTTTCTTGCCATCATTTGCATTCCCACACAAATTCCTAGTACTGGTATTTTTTTATTTATTACAAGCTCATTAATATAATCAAAGAGAGGAGATTGCTTGAATTTTTTCATAGCATAATCAAAATGTCCTACTCCAGGAAGAATTATTTTTGAAGTAAGTTCAAGCTGATTTTTATGATTTAAAAGTTGAGCCTGAATACCTAGCTTATCATAAATATTAAGAAATGCTCTGACATTACCAACGCCATAATCAATTATAGATATCATCTAAATAATCTTTTTTCAAGTCCAAAAATCATCAAAACTCTAGTTCCAAAATCAATAATCCATTTTTTATTTTTGTAACTCTTATAGGTTTTATTTTCACTTTCAAAAATTTCCTTGAATTCTTTTAATGTTAAATCTAATTTATTGGCAACATATTTAAATTCATTTTCCAGAAACTCTGGAGTCATCTCTGGTTTTTTAAGTCTTTCAAGAGCTTCTTGACGGGTCATTTGCCCAGTTAGAATCAAACTTGAAAAATGAGCTTTCCTTTTTTCAAAACCAAACTTATTTTTTAGCCAATAATCTTCGTAAAACCTCGTGAATCTTGATTCATGATGTTTATGCTGAAATTTTTTCCATCCGAAACGTTTCTCTAAAAAAGATTCTGCGTCTTTTTTAATAAATGGAACAAAATTACAAGGATTGAGTACTTTCATTCCAAGAATATATCTGTAGTAAATTTTATATTTTAAAATATCAACTAATGGGAAAGTGTTTAATTTTATTTTCCCAAATTTTGAATGAATATCTTTAAGTAATGTAGTGTCTATTCCCAAATAACCTCCCCATTCTTCAGGCTCTCTACAGCACTCCGTTGAATAATTTGACCCCGTTAAAACATATTTTATTTTGTGCTTTCTAGCAAATTTATAAAGAGCGGAGAAAAATGCATAATCTTGTGGTAAATCTTGGTCAGGAATCTGAGATTTTAAAAATGATACTTGTAAATCTTTCATTTCCTCCCAATTGATTACTTCTGTGTAAAGATCTAGTCCTAATCCATCAACTAATTTTTCGATATTTGAAACTGCTTGATCTGTATTCCATCCAGCGTCAACATGAAACAATAATGGTCTTAATCCCATTATTTCCTTTGCAATATATGTAACATAAGAACTGTCTAAACCGCCACTTAATCCAATAATACAATCAAAATCATGCTTTTTTCTCTTAGATTTAATTTTATCTGAAATTGACATAAGACTTCTTAATCCTTCTGAGTCAGTATTCCAGTTTGGTTTAATTACATTATTGTAGTGATGATAGTAATCAGATATTCCTTTATTATCAAATATTATTCCAGGATCTGAAGTGTCCATCACTGTTTTTAAGCATATCTTCTTCATTCGTTAAAGACTTTTAAATGTTGTTCAATAAGTGATTCCAAATCAAGGTGTTCCAGTAAAGATTTTCTGATTTCTTTTCTTTTCTTATGATTATCAAGCGAATCTTCTATTTTGAAATCTTCCAATACTTGGCAATAATTACTTAGGTTTTTAAGAGGAATAGTCCATCCCCAACCCATTTTTTGCAAATTATCCCATGGCGAATTTTCACTAATTAAAACTGGCGTTCCTTGGCTAATACTTTCTGCTATCGTATGTCCAAAATTATCTCCTCCTGTAGGGTATAAAAAAATATGGTATTGAGAAAAAGTTTCAGAAACCTGGTTAGGCAACAATTCTCCTAGATAATTTATTTTGTTTAAAGTTTTTTTATTGATCATTTTTAAACACTTATTCCAATATTTTATATCAGATATGGGTCCATAAATATCAAAATCAATCGAACGTTTAGTGTTTTGAACAATCTCAATAGCTATATCTAAATTTTTCTCTGGTGAAATTCTAGCAATATAAACTAGTTTCAATTTATCTGTCTTTCCTAATTTATCTTTTGGCTTTGATTCAAATGGATATATAGTAGGAATATCTCTTAATAGTGAGTACATTTTTATTTTTATGGGAAATTTTTGTTTAAAATCTACATATTCATATTTATCTGAAAAAATCCAATGAACATTTTTTGGATTGTAAGCTAATCTGAAAAAATACAGATAAATAAGTTTTTTGTTTTTATTAATATTTAAGCATCCATCTAAAAATTCTCCTCGAGGAGCTAAAAAAATTTTTTCTTTTTTTATTAAAAAAGGAATGAAAAAAGATGAAATAAAGTAGTACACTGTAAATTTTTCGAAAAAACTATTAAAAAAAAATATTTGCTTTTTGTTATTATTAAAAAAATTAGAAATTGAAAATATATTCATTTTTTCTTTAGAAAAATAATAGATTTTCTCGTTCTTGAATTTTGTCCAAGAATTAACTTTAGTATTCTCATAAGGAACATTTGATCCGTGATCACGATCCCTAGTAACAACTTTTAAGTTCATTCTAGAGGACATATTATCAACCATATTGGCAACCGTTCTTAAAATACCTCCTGCTTTGAAACCAGGAAGATAATGCCCGCAGAAAATATATAATTCTGATTGATCTTTCATAAAATTATTTTAGTAGGTTTTGATATAATCTTTCGCTCATTATATTGTCTTCAAATAATTCAACTATTGGCTTCAGATTTCTTTTTTTATTTAAAAAAATAGATTGATCAATGAGTTTGGTTAGCTCTTTTGAATTATGTGATTCGTATAAATATCCATTTATGCCATGATTAATTAATGAAACTGCAGAACCTGTTGAATAGGTTGAAATAACGATTTTATTTAACTTTAGCCCTTCATCCACGACTATGCCCCAATTATCCTCGTGAGATGGAACAATTACTATATCGCAATTTCTTATTAACCACGAATGTGTCTTAAATTGACTAAAACCTAGCATTTTTACATAATTCTTCAAGTTGTTTTTTAAAATAAACTTATTAATTAACTCATATTCACTTCCGTTGCCCTCAATTAATAAAATTACATCTTCAATTTTGTTAATATTCCTAAATGCTTCTAATAAAATCTCACATCCTTTTCTTGGTATCAATCTAGAACTCACAAAAATTATTGTTTTCTCTCTAGAGTCAAATAATTTTTTTAACCAAAGCGGTTTTTCTGTTGGCTCATCGTTTAATAGTCTTTTCCTACTCACATAATAGGTGAAATCAATGATGTTTGTATTTTCTCTAACAAATTTTTTATCACTAAATTTTCTGTTACAGAGTAATATTTTATGTGCTTTGATCAGAAAATAATTTTTAATTATATTAAGTAAAAAATTATTGTTTTTAAACACAATTAAATCTGTGTTCAATAAATATTGTTTTCTAAAAAAAATACAAAGTACAACCGTAGTAAATGTTACAAAATGGTTGTATCCAGAAATATATATGTAATTATATTTTGGGCTTATTATCTTTTTAAAAATATATAATACTGATTTTAACTTTGATAGAATCGTTTTTCCCGATTCAACAGAAAAGCTAAAGTCAGCTGAAGGAAAATTTAAATAATTGTGTGAAGCGTCTTTTTCATAATTTTTTTCTTCAGTGAAAAATGCAGTTACATTAAAAAAATTTGACTGTGTAAACTCATTCCATAAATCAAATTTGTAGGGAGCCAATTCTAACTCGATGCAAAAAATTTCTATAGGTTTTTTAAGCATTTTTATTTTTTATTAAACGCTCAATAATATTAACGATAGACTTTGAAACAAACTCAATATGCGGTTCTACTCCAATCCAAATTGGTAGTCTTACAATTCGATCTGAAATGAATTCTGTATTTGGACAATCCGATTCTATATTCGTTAGTTTGGTATAATATTCAGAGAGATGAAGAGGAGAGTAGTGGAATACGCATCCTATTTCAAGTAATTTCATTTCATATATAAAATCATCTCTTAACTTTTTTTCATCAAAAATGATATAAAATATATGTCCATTCCCTTCCTCATTCATTAGCTTTTTTGGATATATTATCCCAAATTTAGTTAATGTGGCTTTGAGTATGTCGTGATATAAATTAAAGATTTTTTTTCTTTTTCCAGTAATTTCTTCACTATTTTGCAATTGTGAGAAGAGGTATGCCGCTAGAAGGTCTGAGGGGAGATAGGAGCTTCCAATATCTACCCAAGTGTATTTATCTACTAAGCCGCGATAAAAATTTTTACGATTAGTCCCTTTTTCTCTAATTATTTCTGCTCTATTTATATATTTACTATCATTAATAAAAAGCACTCCTCCTTCCCCACAATTTATGTTTTTGGTTTCATGAAAAGATAGGCACCCCATATGACCAATTGTTCCCAATAACCTTCCTTTATATCTTGTTCCAAAGCCCTGAGCTGCATCTTCAATCACTATAAGGCCATGTTTATCTGCAAGATTCATTATTGCATCCATATCACAAGAAAACCCTGCATAATGAACTACAACAATTGCTTTGGTTTTTTCATTAATTGAGGCTTGTAGATGTGATATATCTATATTGAGATCATCCATAGAAACATCAACAAAACGTGGAATATAACCTCTTAGACAAAATGCGTTTGCAGTTGAGACAAATGTGTAGGAAGGCATAATAATTTCGTCTCCCTTCTCAAATTCGCATAGAAGGGCTGCCATTTCTAAAGCGGCAGTAGCTGAGTGAGTAAGGAGTGCACAATTAGTATCATAATTCTTCTCAAACCATTCATGACAAGCTTTTGTGTAAAATCCATCCCCTGAAATATGACCTTTTTTTATAGCATCGGAAATATAATCCAACTCATTTCCGCTCATATAGGGCTTATTGAAGGGAATTTTCATGATTTTAAAAATTTATGGAATGTATTTGACGCTTTAATAAAGCGAAAATTTAGCTTAGTGTATAGGTTTAATGCAGAAATATTATTTGAGGATATTGCTGTTTTAACTAATCTGTAGTTGTCTTTGAAATGTTTATTCATTACCATCTTCCAGACTTCAGATCCCAATCCTTTTCCTTGAAAACTTTTGTCAATTGCCGTTAGGTGCCAATACACTGATTTATTTTCATCATATTCAACGATGAAAAACCCTATAATTGTATCTTTCATAATCACTTTTAGAAGTGAAAATTTAGGATTATTAAAAGCATTGTCTACCCAAAGACTATATCTGTTATCACCTATCTTTTTATCAAATCTTTCGTCAAAATGAAACCTGCCTTTTGTAAAGCTAGTTTTTGCAATTTTATGAATATGTTCTAAATCATTTTTGTGGGCATCTAAAACATCTAATTTTATATTAGATTCTATTAATCTATCTATCTTAAAATAGGGGTTGAATAGTGTTTCTATAAATACAAAACCTGCTTCTGTAAGTAATCTTGCAGCTATAAAATCTTGCTTACATCTAATGCAAATAAATTCAACTTCTTGTTTTTTAAACACTGAAAGTGTTTCATCAAAAGAGTTTATTGCTTCTTGTGAGTACTCTGAAATTTCAAAGTCTGTAATATTTATAGTTTTTTTACCAATAATAATTTTATCCTGCTCAGGATATTCATACTGAAATCTAAAATATTTTGTTACTAACTGTTTCAAAATCCCTTCAATAGTTCAGCAACTCTTTTTTTAGACAAATTTTTCTTAATTTTATTTAGTTTGTCCATCTTTACGTTTATTTCTTTTAAAGTTAACTTATTAAAATTCTTTAATGCCTCAATAAATGATTCTGTACTATCTCCTTCAATTGGAATAAGACATTCAAGAAAAGCAGGGCTTACTCCCTTCGTAACAGATGATATTATCGGTTTATTAAACTGCATATAATATAAAAGTTTTGATGGAAAATTAAAGTCATTTGGAAGGAAGTCTACTCTTCTAGGGTTAATAAAAACATCAACTTCTTTTGCAGTATCAAAAAGCTCCTGATCATTCAAAAAGCCTAAATACTTAACATTATTTTGATGATTAAAAAAATTGATTAACTCATCATTATCACAAATCCCTGTTATAACTAATTCATGGGTTTTTTTAAAATCATTTTGATTTAACGCTTTAATTAAATTTTTTAGTGAAACATGACCGTCTATTGCCCCACTGTACATTAATCTAATTTTTTTTGATTCATCTTTTTTAGAAGATTTATTTTTTGCTTCAAGATTTTGATTTTGAACTACTCCTTCGAATAAAAATTTATTTTTTTGCGCGGAAAGACTATAAGTGTGATAAGCAACAAAAAAATAAGCATCAAAACCTTCTGGTTCATAACCATCGCCAACAATACAAATTATTTTCACTCCATTTAACCATTTAAATAGTTTAGCGATTCGAATTTGTGTTGTCAATTTATTTTTATCTTCCAAACAGCTATGAATTAATAATGTGTCTTCAGATGAGGAATTTTTCAAAGCGGAATAAATTGCAAAAAAATATCTCACAAAAAGATTTAACTTCCTAAAAATAAAAAAATTTAAATACCCCAATATTTTACCCTCACTAGAATTTCTAGATTTTAAAAGTAATTTTCCTAACGGCCAAACTCTAGAATATTCGTGCCCTACGAAAAAATAATCAACCTCTGCTAAAAAACCTCTTAACCACCTGGTGACTGCTGCAGAGAGGGCTTTATTTTGAGACAAGGTTTCGTAATCAAATAAACCTTCTAAAACAATATACCTTTTCATAAATTAATTTTTTTGATGTATGATGTTTTCATAAAAATTTTCAAATGACAATCTATAGTTATGATCTGAATTTATGAAGTCATTCGCATATTCACGAACTGTTTTTATTTTTAATGTATTTAAAATTTCTATTAGCTCTTCCGTTTTTTGATTATAAACTTGCCCGTTTCTACCATTAATCAAATCTGTTGCTACCCCAACTTTTGATGAAATAACGTAAAGTCCAATACCACAGGCTTCATTTATCATGATTGGTCCAGCATCTTCTTCTGAAGTTATAAGTAAAATATCACTTTCTACATAGAGTTCCATAAGTCTTTCTCTGTCTACAATGCCGTAATAACTCGTGTCAATTAATTTACCAATCCCATTGTTTGTTAAAAACGCATCCCCAATAATATGTAACTTTATTTTATTTAGAATAGATGGATCCTTTAATGATATTTCCTTAATGCTATCCAAAAAGAATTTACATCCTTTTCGGGGCTCTTCACTTGAACGAATTAAAATGTTAATTATGATATTATTTTTCTCCAGATAAAGTTTTCTTCTTTTTATGAAAAAATCTAACTCTTTTTTAAAGAAAGCACCGAATGGTGTTACTAAATAATCACAATTATCTATTAAAATAGAGTTTTTAAAATCACTTAAATATGTTGAAGAAGGAAAAATAAATTTAGGCTTTAAAAGTTTATAAAGGTTACGTTTAGACGCAAACTCTGTAGAGACTTTCTTTTGTAAGAATTTTAAACTCATACCTGGACATTTCTTGCATGAGTTTTCATAATTTTTACAATCAAACTTATAATGACAACCACCTGTAAGTGGAGCTTCATCTGTAAGTAGGAATATAAACTTAGCTTTTGGATTATTTGTTTTTAATTCTTTTAAACTTTCTGTGTTGAAAAATCTTGAAATCCAATAAATTAAAAATATATCAACTTCTAATAATTCTTTTTGAATCCTATTCTTAAAAAGAAAAGAAGGGTATAGGGCGAAAAAAAGATGCTTATACTTTATAAACCCTAGAAATGATAAAATACTATAAATTAAATCTTGAAACCTATATATTAATGAGACATAAAAGCGAGATAATTTATTTATCTCTAACGTATCAATTGAATATAAATAATTCTGATGTTTATTAATTTTCAGCCCAGCTTTATAAACATTATGGGCAAAAAGTCCAGCTCCTCCAGATGTCTGTGTTGTTAAATGAACAATTTTCACAATTTTACTTCAAAATTATAAATTGGTCCTTCTAAAGAATATTGATTTCCACATTTATTACAGCAAACTGAGCTCTCTTTAAAGTCAAAATCACCATAACACTCTGGACAACATAACATTGCCTTTATAACTTTATCCGCTCTGAATTTTTTTCGCGTTATCTTAAAGAAAGTAGTTGCTAAAAATAATCCGATATTTCTCCATGTAAAACTATTTGCAAGTATATTGGACTCCACTGAATCACTATTTTCATCAAAATAAATCGATTCAACCCAAGAACTGTCAACCTGATTATTCACAATCTTAAATTTTATTTCTCCTTCCCAAAAAAGGCGAACGTGAAATAGTTCTGGATTCTTATACATTATCTTCCCAAGAGTTCCTTTTTTATCTAAATAAGAAAAGGAGGATAAAAAGTCATCAATTACCGGTTTTGATTTCTTTTGAATGATTAATTTTTGATCGATACAATCAATTTCCAAACAATGAATATTGTATGGGAAAAGTCTTTCAAAAAGGGCTGAAGGTACTTCAATATATCCTCTTTTAGATACTCTAGTCATTTCCTGAATAAAAGTCTCTGGATTTGAAATGTGTTCTAATACATGTGAGGCAATTGAAAAATCAATGCTTTTATCGTTAAAGGGCATCTTCCTTGCATCAGAAAGAATGGTTATTCTATCAGTAATAAGAGAAAGGTTGTTTCTGTGCTCAGCCCCTGAAATTCGATCGACCAATATGTCTGCTCTTGGGTATGGATATCCGCCTGAACCTATATCTAAAACAACCTCTCTTCGTTTTACTGGAAGGGAAATTTTCCTAAGTGCCCATTTAATTCGATTTAATTTAATCATTTGATTACTTCTATAAATAGACAATTTTTTCCGTCGTGAAAACCTTCACTACTCCTGTCTAATTCTGTTAAATTCCAATCTGGGATGTTACTTTTATCATATGCCATAACTTCACTTGAATTAAATCCAGCTTCTTTCAACAATATATTTAGATCAACAGAGTCAAAAACTGTATAATGTATCTCGCCCCCTAATCTAAATTTACCAATTTTCGAATAGTAGGAACCACTATTTTTAATTGTATAATATATTTTCTTGGCTATCTTCTTGAAAAAACCATCAGAAGATGTTCCGCCCAAATGATCTAATAAATCTCTTCCTGATCTACCTAATCTATTTTCAATATACTCGCGAATGTTTTCTTTATTTTTTTTTAAGAATTTTACTTGCTCTCCACCCGATTGATTTCTAGCCAATTGATCTAATATCTCAAGCTTAATCCATTTATATTTTAAAATTAGCTTATCGTTATTTTTTCTTTTTTTTATTTCTTTAATTAGTGAAAGGTATTCCGTCATTTGATTTTCTAGATCGGGAGTTACTATTCTCATAATTCCTCCTTTTTTTAGGATTCTAAAGCATTCTTTAAAAAAAGATAGGCCCTGATCGTGAGATAAATGTTCAATAAACTGAGAATGATAAATTACATCTATAGAATCATCCTCGAATTTAAGCTTTTTAGTCAGGTCCATCTCCCATACATTTTTACCTGAATTCTGGAAATCTATATTTTCCCAACCCGGAAGAAGGCATAATTTACCTCCACATGCTAAATTAATTTTCTTCATATACCATATCTATAAAATCGATAAAAGCTTTGTGTCTATTGTACCAAAGGGATTTGTTCTCCCGATCTATTTCATAACCTTTAGAATCACCCCCAAATGAAATTTGATACGCTAATGATAAATAGCTTTCTGTTTCATTTAAAATTTCTTCTTTTTTTAATTGAGTAGCTATTTTAAATGATGATATGAGATTATTGAAATTCCCGTCAAATTGAACCAATGATTTACCATTCCAGCCTTTAAAAGGGTGATCTCCAAAAGTAATAACAGGTATTCCATTCAACAATGCTTCTCCAATAACAGTACCCGTTATTGTTCCAACTCCTTTACATCGTTTTAAAATCTCTTCGTTTGCTTTTCTGTGGTCATCTATAATAATATGATCTCCCAAACTACAAATTTTATCAATGAATGATCTGTTTCTCCAGTTATGATTAAAATATTTTACTGTATCTGGATGCTCTCTAACAACTAATTTAAAATCTAATTTTTCACAAAGTATAGATAATACTTTTAATGCCTCATACTGATTTACAAAAATACCCCCATCTGGTAAAGTGGTCATTTCAGGCTGAACCTGAAGAAAAAATACAATAAAATTAGTTTTGAATATAAATTTTCTAGGAACACTTTTTTTTATCAAATATCTGTTAAAAAAGTAATTAAATAAAATGCTTGCATTTAAAGGATATTTATAGGGTTTTAATTTATTTTTAGAAACAGGGGCTTTAGAAAATACTAGCGATTTGATAAATTCATCAAGTGCAAAATTTGAATAATTTGGATTTACTATAACCTCATTATTCAAGTTATTTATTGCAAATAATCTGTTTAGAAAAGGAGATACTTTTAGTGTTGCCGTGTTAATTTTTAAAGAAATACATACTTTTTTAAAAATATAGATGGGAAGAACATGAGGTTCATACGCGAAATAAACATTTTTTAAATTATGGTCATTAATAAATTTAATGGAAGAATGAATTATGTTAACCTGAAATTCAAATCTTGAGATTTCAGTTTTATATTGATTGCGAAAATTTCGATGAAACCGAGTCCATAGTAAGGAAAGGTTGTAATCTGAGCTCACTTCACTTATTATATCGTAGTTAAACATTTGATCATATGTTCCCACTCTATATTCATCAAAAAAGTTTAAAGCACTTTTGTGTTTCAGTGGGACTACTTCAGCGTAAACTTTGCTTGCAAAAAGTATTGTATTTTCTCTTGACAATATATCTTCATATGAAGATTCATCATTGTTAGAGCCGAGATAAATTCCTGTTTTATAATTCAATTTATATTTCCATTATTTACTTTTATGATTTTATCAAAATTCTTTAATAACTTTTGTCTATGCGTAACAAAAATTATAGTTTGCTTTTCAAGGTTCGTGAAAATATTATTTAATAGCTTAGCTTCTAATTCAATATCTAAAGAAGATGTAGACTCGTCAAAAATTATCAATTCTGAACTTCTATATAAAGCCCTGGCTATTCCTATACGCTGCTTTTGACCTCCAGAAAATTTATTCCCGTTTTCACCCATAAAAACTCTCAGTCCAGATTTTGTTATTTCTAAAAATTCATCAACCAAGGCAGTTTTGCATGCCCAAAGTAATCTGTCAAAATCAAGGGTTTCTATATTTGATCCCAAAATAATATTCTCAAAGACGGATTCATCAAGAAAGAAATCCTCTTGAGGGATATATGTTATTTTACTTGACCATGCATCACGATTAGAGTTTGACAATGGAACATTATCAATCAGTATTTGTCCTTGAGAAGGAACATTCAACCCCGATAAAAGGTCAATAAAAGTGCTTTTTCCACTTCCTGATTTTCCAATTAATGCTACTTTTTCAGATTTTAATAATTTAAAATTTAAATTATTAAATATTTCATTTTGATTCTCATACTGAAATGAAATGTTATTAAAAGAAATTTTTGAATTAAAAATAATTTGTTTTCTAGGTTCTTCTGATGTATTTTCTGTGGTAAAGCTTTTTGCTAAACGCAAATAGTCATTAATACTTCCCTGGGTTCCTTTCATCGTTATTATACCAACATACATTTGATTTATAACTGGTAATAATCTTTGAATTGAAACAATTAAAAAAACAAAGAGCTTAAGTGAAGTACTGACAAGTTCACTTTCCCTTGATAAATTTTGAGGAGATGAGATTATTGATATTATAATAAGCAGGGGAATAATAGTCAACACAGTAGATTCTACAAAGAATTTAGGATAGGTGCCTTGCCATTGGTTTTCGTATTGTAACTTTTTTGACTCTTTGTCTAAGTCTCTAAATTTTGTTATGAAAAAATCCCCTAATTTGTATAAAAATATTTGTCTAATAAACCCTCTCGTTTCCTGGATGAACTTGACTATTTGAGAGTTTTTTTCTGAAATTTTTGTCCCCCTATTAAAAACTTTTTTTCCTTTTAATTTAATTAGAATTCCAAAAGCAAATATTAGTGAAATAAAAACTGATACGCCTGAGATGGGACTTATTAAAATAATAAATATCAGCAAAAAACCAAATATAAAAACTCCATTTAAAAGGCTATAAAGGGATAAAAAATATCCATAAACAATCTGAGTGGTTTTTATAGAGATCAATGAAATATATTCGCTAGAATTTTCTGATCTAATAAATTTAAAGGGACTTTTGACTAGATTCAAGTATCCGCGTATACTTAAGTCGTGAGCAATTTTAAAAGTTAGTTTTATTGAAAATTTGGACGAGAAATACTTAATAAAAAAGCCTAAGAAAAATACTAAACTAATAAAAATAGATGCGAAAATTAATAAATCAAAATTTGTAACTAAATCAAAATTTTCCTTAATCCAATTTATAACAAAACCTGTTTTTGAAGAGGCATCAGAAATTTCCCCATTTTGTAAAATTTCGACATAAGGAATTAATAACAATAATGAACCTATTTCATAAAAAGAAGAAAAAAGTATGAGTATTGTTGAAAAATAAAACGCTTTATTATATTCCCCCACTAGAATGGAAAAGGTTTTAAAGTCTAATTTGTAATGAGTCATTCAATTATTATTGTTTAAAATTTCTCTAAGGTTGACCCGGTCTCCTTTTTCGTAACTTTTATTAACTCGCGTCCCAAGAATATCGTTAAAATATTTTGGATGAGCACCATAACCTGGTCTTATGCTTCTAATGTGTTTTTCGTTAATTTTTTCTCCTTCCTTAATGTCTTTTATAAAATAAAGAGATCTTGAAAAATTCTTTCCCTGAATTTGATTTTTAGTCAAATCATAACTTACTTTACCTATTGCTTTTTCTGTTTCACGAACGACAGAGACCATTTGAGAAAATTCATTTTCATTCATAGAAAATGAAGCATCTGGACCTCCAATTGAACGGTCTAAAATAAAATGCTTTTCAATAATTTTTGCACCAAAACATGTAGCAACAATTGGTACAGTATTCCCTATAGTGTGGTCTGAAAGTCCAGTTATAACATTGTATTTTTTCTTAAAATCTTGGATCATGATCATATTCGCTTCATCAACTGGAGCTGGATAACTCGAAGTACACTTTAATAAAGCAATATCAAAATTATTTTGGTCGTGACAGGTTTTAATTGCTAATTCAATATCCTCTGCTGTGGCAATTCCGGTTGAAAGTATGACAGGTTTTCCTTTTGAGGCTACATATCCTATTAATGCAATATCAGTTATTTCAAAAGAGGCAATTTTATATGCTGGAACATCAAACGTTTCTAAAAAATCAACAGCAGTATTGTCAAATGGAGAAGAAAAACATATTAACCCTTGATTATTAGCTTCTTCAAATAATCTTTCGTGCCACTCCCAAGGAGTATATGCCTCATTATAAAGCTTATAAAGATTTTGTCCTTCCCAGATTGTTCCTTTGACTATAAAATCTTCTTTTTGAGAATCTATTGTTATCGTATCTGGTGTATAGGTTTGTAGCTTTATTGCATCTGCTCCCGCTCTTTTAGCTCCTCTAATTGTTTCAATTGCTATATCTAAGTTTCTATTATGATTTGCTGAAAGTTCCGCAATTATAAATACTGAACCTTCAATCAAATTGAAATTTCCAATCTTCATTTTTTATATATTAATCTTATTATTTGAAATGCTTCTGCATAACCTACTGCATTTGAAATACCCCACATTTGAGCACGTAGCATTAAGGCTTTACTGGATCTTGGATGGGGAAAGCTCCTTTTCTCAAACTCATAATACTCCATTGCTTTGCATTTTTTTTCAATATCTTTTTTGGATATTTCGACAAAAAAGTTGGGATTAAATTTTCTAGGGTCTGAAGATGCTTGCCATTCAGTTCCAGATGGTGTTTCGAAAGTAATAATTGTATTTATACTTTCATTTTCCATCGGACGACATGCGGTCATTGTGGCTTCAAATGTTCGCTGATGATCAATATTCAAATCACCTCCATGGTGAGTAAAAATAATATCAGGAAGAAATTTATTTATTTCTTCTTCAATTATTTTTATTAAATCCAATAATGGAATGGAATCAAATCGATTATCAGGTAAACTAAATGTACTTATAGAATGATAACCAATAACCTCTTGAGCTTGTTTGATATTGTAGGCATGAATGTCTAATTCTTTTTTCCATTTTTCTACATCATGATTATTTGAACGGGAAGTAATTCCTTCTCCTAAAATCAATACATGAGATAAACTATTTTTTTCAGAAATTAATTTATGCATGGTTCCCCCTAAACCCAATAATTCGTCATCGGGATGGGCAACAATAATCATTATTTTTTTGTTTTGAAAATCAATCATATTTTATTGAAATTATTTGATAAGATCCTAATTTAGTTCCATGTCTAGTAATCGGTCCTTTATGTTCTATCAACTTATGACTTAGCTCCTCGATATAGAACTTTTTAAATAAATCTCTAAGATGGCTTTCAGTAGAAAAATGAACATTCCCTAATCCGGCAAATATTCCTTCAGTTTTTGATAATTTAGTAAAGGGGTCTATAAACTCTCCATATTTGAATGCAAAATGTTTCTGTGAAAACCAATCAATTCCAATAAAATATCCTCCATTATTTAAAAGATTGTAACAGTTTCCTAAACATCTAATTATGCTAATTGAATCATTATGAGTTAAACTTGCTCGGTCTATTATAAAATCATATTCTTTGCCGGGGAGATTATTTTTTGTAAAGTCTGCGCAAATAAAATTCAATTTAGGATGCTTATGTTTTAATTTAGAAATCATTGATTCAGAACCATCTATTCCTGTATAAGAAACGCTGAGTTCATTAAATAGCGGGACATTAGCTCCTGCACCACACCCTAGCTCTAGTACTTTAATTGAAGATTTAGACCTTCCCTGCTTTAATAATCTTTGGTATCGTAAAATAAATACTGAAACTAAATCAGACCAAGGCCAGACACTAATATGTTGATTTGTTTTATAAATTAATTCCCACTCTTTACTAAAACTCATAATTTTATCTTTTCCATATTCATCAAATAATCTAAAACCCCTATGCATGGTTGAAAATCTCCCCAGAGTTGTTTATAATAAGGATGCTTGAAATTCTGAAAAATAACCTTAATCGATTCCTTATTAAAATCTTCCAATTGTAAATAGTCTTTTCCGAGAATACCTGAAATATATTTATCTGCACTTGTCATTTTACAAATATTTAAAATCAAATCAGAATTTTCACCCTCTATATCAAGGGAGCTGCTTTTTATAATTTGAGTATCAATATTACCTAATAAATTGACAATACCATTTAACTGATCAAAACATAAATCTGATAGATATTGATATTTACGGTTTAAAATATCCTCCCAAAATTCATACACAATTTCATAATTTTTAGCCTTTTTATAATTTAGTTCTATAGATTTTAAGTGAACTTTAATCCAGTTTTGTTTATAATCTATTTCAATTTCATTCAGTTTTTTATTTAAATGGTTTTTAGATTGAACGGGAATAGTAAGCCACATTGTACCCTGAGGTGTTTTAATTTTGTTTCTATTAATAAAACTATTTTTTTCAAATTGCACAGTATCAAGAAATATAAAAAGATCACTAAGACTGATTTTATTTATATATCCTAACCAAGGATTATAGGCTGGCTGATGAATACTAATTGTCATGATAATACATTAATAATTTGATCTAATTGTTCATCTGTTAAAGTTGGATATACAGGCAGTGATAGGCTAGTTTCTGCGTATTTTTTAGCATTAGGCAAATTCGCATGAAGTTCATTTATTTCTAGTGGAATTATTGAACTAATCCCCTTCTGTAAAAGTTTTTTTTTAATTTCTTTAACATTTTTAATTCTTAAGATAGCTCTATAATGATTAATATTTGGATCATCCGAATTCTCTAAAGATATTCCTGCTTTAATATATTTATTAAAAATTTCTTTTCGCCGTGATAGTAAATATGGTAGTTTTTTTAATTGAGCACGACCAATTGCAGCCTGTAAATCTGTCATTTGAAAATTAAATCGCTGAATTTTATCTATTTTTCTGTCAAAATCTCTTAAGTCTTTTAATTTGTTTATTTCTTCTTTTTGCCTTGAAACAATCATTCCTCCCTGACCACCACTAGTCATGATTTTAGTTGCATAAAATGAAAAAATTCCAAACCTTCCTTTTAAGCCAACAGACTGTCCATTGATTTTAGATCCCAAAGCTTGACAACAATCTTCAATTACTAGATTTGATATTTCTTCATTAATTTCAATTGGGTAACCATATGTATGAACCGCAATTGCCAAATCAACACTATTATCTAAAAAATTCATGTTAATGTTTGGAGAATTAACTCGACAATCTCTAAAAATTGGTATTCCACCAGCCATTGTAATTGCATGCTTAACTGAAGAACACACGTAGGCAGGCATGAGTACCCTTTTGTTTTTGGAAATTAACTGTAATGTAAGAAAAAGTGCTGCCGTACCACTACTCACTGCTAAAGCATGGCCTGAGGGTAAACCTATATATTTACAAAATTCATTTTCAAACTCATATACTTCTGTTCCCTGTGCAACCCACCCTGAAGAAAAAACTCTTTTTGCAGCAATAATTTCAGCTTGATCAAATGTAGGTTTATTATGAGCTATCATCTTTTATTTAACAATTTTATTAAAATAACCTGGCTTTATTTGCATAGGATTCCCAGCTACTAAAGAATAAGGAGGAATATGCCCTGAATCAACTATAGTTCCAGCAGCAATAACACTATGATGGCTAATATTAGCTCCTCCTTTAATTACTACATGAGAGCCAATAAAAACATTATTCTCAATTATAATATCTCTTCTAACTATTTTATCTTTAAGACCAATACACTTAAGATGTGAATCAGCACAATTAATAGCAACAAATGAAGAAATATCACAATTATCACCAATCAAAACTTTGGCGCCAACTGCATTGATTTCGGACATACCCCCGATGTAAACTCCTTTTCCAATTTTAGGTTCACCATTAATCCATACTAAAGGATGGAATTCATTCGGACTAAAACCAATATAATCAGAAATTATTTTTTTTATATAATTTTTCATAAGTTTTTAAATTCCTTTAAAATGTTTTTAGAAGAATTAAATAATATTTTAGGATTGAGATTATTTTCAATGAATTGTATTATTTGAATTAAATTTTCAGATGTAAAATTTAGAAAATCAGCAGAAAACACATGATCAAATTTAGAAATTCCATCATGTGTTTTCTGTTGATTTTTTTCTGTCACTCCAGTTAAGATAATTTTATTTAAAGCTAATGCCTCTAATGCAATTGTGCTTGATGGTACAATTACAATATCAGACTGAGACATTTTTTTCGCCATTTGAAATTCATTTAGATTTTTAAAAATAAAAAAATGAGAGTACTCTGTTTGAAGTTTTTCGATCCAATTATTCTGTATCTTATATTTGGGACCAATAATCAAAGTTATTTGTTTTAAAAAAGAAATTCTTATTGTTGTTTCAATGACTTTTCTAGAATAATCATGATTATCAGAACCGCCAAAACAAACAAATAATGTTTTAATCTTTTTTTTAGGCTTCTGATAAAACTTTTGTTTTAAAAATGAGGGGCGTAACATTAGATATTCTAAACCTAAACAAAGTCTTGTATTTTGCGCTTTATTATAATCTTTTAATTTTATTCCTGGTGAATGATTAAAAACCAAATCAGCAACAAAAAAAATCAAAGCCTCATCATCAATACAAACAAGCTTTGAACAATAATTTTTAATTTCTATTTGATATTCCGTATTAAATTGATATCCATCTAATACAACTATTTCGTTTCCATTGAGAAAATATTTCCTAATAAAAACAGCTTCTTCCAAACTGTCTTTAAAATCTCTTATATAGAATACTTCTTCACATATTTTAGATAAGGTTTTATTATAAATTTCAGACTCCATGCTTGTAATAAAAATAATTCTAAAATCATCCTTTAAAATAAAAGCTAGAGAAAGTAATCTATTAAAATGCCCTAAGCCTACTGATTTCGAGAAATCAGCTCTTAAAATAACAGTATCTTTTTTAATAAATTCTATTTTAACTAAGTTATCAGTTTAATAATCTTTCTTATCAAAATATTTATATCCTACCATTCAAAATCATATATGCTGCTTTTGCAAGAAGCAAATCAGACTCATCATCAATGTCCACAGCTTCTTGCCAAGTTAATTTATGAAATGTATACTCTTCACTATAAAAAGAGTTATTCTTTTTTAAGTTTTCAACGCTGCTTATCCATGTAGCACCAGAAGGACAAATAAGCGGTTCTAAATCTTGTGATCTTCTTTCAGTAGAGAAGTCCTCAAATACTTTTTTAAATTTTTGTGATTGATCCTTTTGATGTGCCCACCAAGGATTAAACATTCCATAATGAAAACCAGATAATACACTTATTTTTTTTTTAGATTCTTCGAAAACTTTAAGTTGATCAATAATATTTTTAGTTGAACGTAGCGGACAATTTGGCATTAATTGAACTACCGTTTCATACGCTTTTCCATTATAGCTGTTTAGTTGTTCTAAGGCCGTTAATGTTGCTTCGCTAACTGTACTAAAATCGTCCATATGTTGATTTCTCAAAAAAGGTACTTGAGCGCCATAATTTTTTGAAATCTCAGCAATTTCCTCATCATCAGTACTCACAAGGACCGTTTCAAACATTTTTGTCCTAAGAGCGGATTCAATGGTCCAAGCAATCATAGGTTTGCCAAAAAAATCTAAAATATTCTTTTTGGGTATTCTTTTACTCCCACCTCTTGCAGGAATAATTGCAACTCGTTTTTTTACCAAATCGTCCATCCTCCGTCAATTTTTAAATTTTCTCCTGTAACATTTAGCGTTGGGTTGTTAAGAAAATATTGAATTGGAGGATACAAGTCCTTATTATTGAGCATCCTTCCGTTTGGGGTCAATTTGCTGTATCTTTCTTTGAATGACTCATCTACCCTCCCTTCTACGCCCCCGTAACTTATTGAATTGACTCTTGTATTATTTGGCGCTAATCGAACTGCTAACTCCTTGGTTAAATGAATTTGGGCTGCTTTTACTACCCCATAATTAATTGGCGATTGTTTTTCAAAATCTTTATATAAAGATGGGTTTGGGGCAACGCTTCCATAAATTGAACTAATAAAAATGACATCTTTTAAAAGAGCTCCTTCATCTAAGAAAAAGTTTATCAAATTATAGGGAAATATTATTCCATTAAAAAATTCTTTTTGAAAGTTTTCATTACCAATTCTACCTTTTTGATCTATTGAAAGTGTTTCTGTACTGCGTGCGTTTTGGATGATAGTGTCTGGCAGTTCAACAAGTTGATTTTTTAGTTTATCTAAAGCGCCTTCCTCTGAAAAATCTAATTCAATTGGTAAACATTTTTCACGATTTAAACCATGTTTGCTTATCAATTCCTCTCCTGTTTTCTTAGATCGCGTGGTAAACATGACAAAATGATTGTCCTTTATCATTTCAATGAGTAATTGAGATCCAATAAGTCCAGTACCCCCTGTTATTAAAACCTTACGCATCTTTAGCTCGTTCTAAAATTTCTACCATCTCTTTAGTTTTATTTATTGAAAGATTGGGACTTATCTTGTGTACAACATTTACAAATCGTTTCAAAGCCACTTTAAAAGCATAAAAGCTATCATCAAAATATAGATCTTGAAACCCTTTTTCACCCTGAATTCTTATCCAAATGGGTGAAATTAGATTCCCAGTGGTTTGGAAAACACTGGATAATCCTGATTCCCAAATTACATCTGCTCCGTTATTTATTGATTGAACACTTTTGATTTTTCCTCTTTCGGGTAATAAATTTAATACAGGTTCGATTATATGAACTGCATATTTACCCCATGACTTAGGCGCTGAAGCCCATACCATTTTTATCGCCCCAATAGCCTTGTGGTTAATTTGATCCCACTGAAATTCCTTGGCAAACTGCAAGGCCGAACAGGTAAATATTTGATCCTGGTAAACTGCCGTTTCCCAGAGCTTATTTGCTGATGCTAAATTTAATGCAAATGGTTTATCTATGTAAACTGGTATTCCAGCTGCTAAAAATTTATTTGCAAATTTATAGTGATTCTCAGCATCATCTCTAGCCAACAACAAAGCATCAATTTCCCCAATCATATCTTCAAAATGATTACTGATTTTTGGAATATATGAAGCCTCAGCAATTTGTTTAGATATTTCTGGTTCTTGAGTCCAAATATGTGTTACCACACCATAATTACTTAAAAAATTATCTGGATAGTTCTCTTTTTGAAGATATTCTGGAATACTTTTAAAGGGACACAAAGCCATTTTATGTTTATTAAATCCATTAAAAATAGCTGCCCATGAATAGGGATGGCCATTACCTTCACTCATCCCAATTATACCAAATCTTAATTTTTGGGCCATTGACTTGGATTAAGAATTGTTTCATCTATTAAGGGAATAGAATTTATATCTTCAGAAGTTGTATTTAAATTATCAAGGATGGAACTCAATTGAACTAAATTGTTAACCCCAATAATCACCTTATCTATAAACTGTTTCTTTAATACATCTTTCAAAAGAAAACCTGCTAATTCATCACTGTTCTTGAATTTAGTCTTTAATGTTTTTATGAAAGGTTTTATTTTGTTAAAGTGACTGGATAGTTTAGATGAGTCCATAAAAAAAAGCCCTTGTAAAAAAGTTGATCTTGAATGAATTTCAACTCCCTCTTTATTTAAAAGAATAATCATTTTTTCGAATCTCCTATCAAGAATGTTATAAGGGATTTGTAATATATCAGGGTTTCCAAATTTATTAATAAACATTTCTAATTCTACTGGGGTGTAAGCTGAAAAACCTACTTTTTTTATTATTTCTTTATCTTTTAGATTAACTAACTGTTGGTATACTTGCTGATCATATGGTGAATTTGAAAAAGAATGTAAAAGAACTCCATAAATCGATTCAACTTTTAATTTTTTAAAACTTTTATTAATTAACGAACTAACGGTGTCCTTTGCGAGAAGGTTTGAATCTAATTTAGTGACAATCTTAAATCTGTTTTGATGAAACTTGCCCAATGCCTCTTCACTTGAACCATATGCTTGAGCGGTATCTAATAAACAAATATCGTTTCGATTTGCCAAATCCAAAATTTTACTTACTTCCTTTTCCTTTGTTTTACCTAAATTATTGCTGATTCCGTAATCTAAACCGAATTGAACAGTTCCAAGTGCAACTTTACTTTTTATTGAAATTGACATTAATTATTTAAAAAAAATGTGTCTATTTTTTCAATTACATAATTGAAATCGTCATCTGTAAGAGTTGGATACATCGGTAGGCTAATGCAATTGCTATAATACTTTTCCGCATTTGGAAAATCACCCTCATTCCATCCCCTTTCTCTGTAATAAGGCATCAAATGAACAGGGATATAATGGATTTGTAAAAAGATATTATCCTTCCTAAGATATTGAAGTAATTCATTGCGTTTTTTAATTTCAATAACATACAAATGATATGCATGCCCCTCAACTAATTTGGAATGCCCTTTAATGTAAGTTTTGTTTTTAAAATAATCATTGTACTTATATGCAAGCGATCTTCTTTTAACAAGCCCCTCTTCTGCGCGTGTCAATTGGCTCTTAGCTAATGCTGCCTGAATGTCTGTTAAACGATAGTTAAACCCTAATTCTTGCATCTCATAATACCATACCGAATCATCATAAATCCGTTTTGAATAATCCTGCTGAATTCCATGTGTTCTTAGATTTAATATTCTCCGATACAAATCCCTATTATTAGTTGTCACCATCCCTCCTTCTCCAGCTGCGATATGCTTAACCGGGTGAAATGAAAAGATTGCTAAGTCTGCATATTGCGCTGAACCCGATTTTATTTTATCTCCAGCTTTATTTATAAAATATCCTCCTGGCGAATGGCAGGCATCTTCTATAATCCAACAGCCATATTCATCTGCAAGGTTTTTAAATGCTTCCATATCAACAACCCTTCCCGCTAAATTGACAGGAATAATCCCTTTTATTTCATTTAACTTGTCATTTTCAAGTAATTCCCTAACATTATTAATATCTATTAAATAAGTTTCAGGATCAATATCAGCAAATACTACTTCCCCGCCGCAATATCTAACACAATTTGCAGAGGCAACAAATGTTATTGGAGTTGTTATGACTTTATCCCCTGGCTTTAAGTTTAAAGCTAATGAATTAAGGTGAAGAGCAGCAGTACCATTTGACACAGCAATAGCATACTCACAACCAACATATTTAGCAAAAGCTTTTTCAAATTCAATAATTTTAGGCCCCTGAGTTAGCCAGTCAGACTTTAAAACATTTACTACTTCAGAAATGTCTTCTTCGGTAATATTTTGCCTTCCGTAAGGAATTATTTTCATTTTTTATCCCATTTGATATTAGCTATCATGTCGTAGACTTTTTTCAATCCAACTTCTAAATTAATAGTAGGTTCCCATCCTAATTTTTTAATTTTTGATACCTCCATTAATTTTCGTGGAGTGCCGTCTGGTTTATCAGTATTCCAAATTAATTTTCCTTCAAATCCAGTTATTTTTTTTACCAATTCAGCAAGGTTCTTAATTGAAATATCTTCACCTGTCCCAATGTTGATCATACCGTATTCATTTTTTTTATTTAAAATATGTAAACAAGCAGCCGCTAAATCATCAACATGCAAAAATTCTCTTCGAGGACTACCAGAGCCCCAAAGTTCAACACTATTTAAATCATTCCTTTTGGCTGTGATGAACTTCCTCATCATTGCTGGTAAAACATGACTTTTCTCTAAATCATAGTTATCTCCAGGGCCATATAAATTTGTAGGCATTATTGCAACATAATCTCTATCAAATTCTTTTCTTAAAGCTTCTATAAGTTTTACACCTGAAATCTTAGCAACCGCAAACCACTGATTCGTCTCTTCCAAAGGAGCAGTCAGAAGATATTCTTCTTTTAAGGGTTGTGGTGCATTTTTTGGATAAATACAGGAACTTCCAAAAAAAAGAAATTTATTAATATCATTTTTATGTGCAGATCCTATTAAATTATTCTGAATTAACATATTATCCATCAAAAATTCATAGGGGTTTTGATTATTTGCCAATATTCCCCCTACTACAGCTGCAGCATTAATGATGATATCAGGCTTATTAGTATTTATGTATCGCTCAGTCACAACGGAATCTCTCAAATCTAGGTCTTTTGAACTCTCACCTATCAAGTTTAAATATCCCTCCCTTTTTAAAAGCCTCCAAAAAGCAGAACCTACCATCCCATTATGACCAGCAATATATATTTTAGATGATTTCGTTAAGTTAGTCATACGATTTCCTGATTGAAATTTCTTTATTTATTAATCTGATATCATTTTTTACCATCTTTTCTATTAAGGTGTCAAATGAAGTTCCATTTGGATTCCAACCTAGTAAATTCTTGGCTTTAGAGGCATCGCCTAAAAGAGTTTGAACTTCTGCAGGCCTATAGTATTTTGAATCAATTTCAATGATTACTTTACCTGTTTTTTTATTTGTCCCTTTTTCATTTATTCCTTTGCCTTGCCAAATTATTTCAATATCTACTAACTTAAAAGCTCTTTCTACAAAATCTCTAACAGAATATTGTTCACCTGTTGCGATAACAAAATCTTCTGGGGTGTCATGCTGAAGCATCAACCACATACATTCTACATAATCTTTTGCATAACCCCAATCTCTGAGGGCATCTAAGTTCCCTAGATAGAGTTTTTTTTGGATCCCTGCTAAAATTCTTGCAACAGCTTGTGAGACTTTTCGGGTCACAAATGTTTCTCCACGCCTTTCAGATTCGTGGTTAAATAATATTCCATTAACAGCAAACATTCCATATGATTCACGATAATTTTTGGTGATCCAAAAGGCATATAATTTTGCAACACCATAAGGCGATCTTGGATAAAAAGGAGTTGTTTCTGTTTGGGGTGTTTCTCTTACCTTTCCATAGAGTTCAGAAGTAGAGGCTTGGTAAATTCTACACGTCTTTTCTAAACCACAAATACGTATCGCTTCAAGGATTCTTAAAGTTCCAATTCCATCAGTTTCAGCGGTATACTCGGGTAGGTCAAACGAAACTTTAACGTGTGATTGAGCAGCTAAATTATAAATTTCTGTGGGTTTTATTGTTTGAATCAAACGAATTAAATTAGAGGAATCAGTCATATCCCCATAATGTAAATTTAGTTTTCTTCTAGAGTGCAGATCTGATATTAATTCGTCTATATATAAGTGTTCTATTCGCTCAGTATTAAAAGAGGAACTTCTTCTTATTATACCATGAACTTCGTATTTTTTTTCAATTAATAATTCTGCTAGATAGGATCCATCTTGACCTGTTATTCCTGTAATTAATGCTATCTTTTTCATTTATTTCCCTATGTAGTTTATTTCTTTATTCTCTAAAATATTTCTACCGTCAAATACAATTTTTCCCGAAAAGTTAATTGTCTTGAATTCCTCCCACTCTGTCAGAATTGCTATTGCATTAATTTGATCATTTTCATCAAATGATTCTAATATTTTTACTCGACTTTGAAGATTTTCATTAGTTGATTTTTTCCAGTAAAAATTAATGTCCCTAAGAATCGATTCCTTTGAAACCATTGGGTCATATATTTGAACAATCGCTCCTGCTTGATATAATTTCTCTGCAACATAAATCGCAGGACTTTCTCTGCTATCATTTGTCTTAGCTTTAAACGCCCAGCCTAAAATTGTAATTTTTTTATTTATTACTTTTCCTCCTAAAACATCAATAATTTTTTGGGCAAAACGCTTTTTTTGATAATCATTTATTTTAATTACTTGATGCCAATATTCTGCTACTTCTTCCAGCCCAAAATGTCTACATAAATAGACTAAGTTTAAAATATCTTTTTGAAAGCAACTTCCGCCGAAACCAACAGAAGCCTTTAAAAAGTTTGGTCCAATTCGGTGATCCATACCAATGGCTTTTGACAAATCATCAATGTTAGCTTCGGTTTTTTCACAGAGTGCAGAGAGACTATTAATAGAGGAAATTCTTTGTGCGAGCATCGCATTTGATGCTAATTTAGCCAATTCAGAGGACCAAACATTAGTCGTTAAAATTTTTTCTTTAGGAATCCAATTGGTATATATATCTACTAAAGCTTGAACCGCTTTTTGACCGGACTCAGTTTCATCTCCACCTATCAATACTCGATCTGACTTAAACAAATCTTTAATGGCTGTTCCTTCCGCCAAAAACTCGGGGTTAGAAAGGATTTCAAAATGAACGTCATTTCCTTCTCTATTTAAAATTTCTTTTATTTTTTCAGCTGTACGAACAGGTAAGGTGGACTTTTCGATAATAATTTTATCTGTTTTAGATATTTTTGCGATTTTTTTTGCACAGGCTTCAACATGTTTTAAATCAGCTGACATACCTGCTCCTTCACCTTCTGTTTTAGTTGGTGTATTGACTGCCATAAAAATCATTTCTGATACATCTATTGCTTCATCTACTTCGGTAGAGAAAAATAAATTTCTTCCTCTAGCCTCTTTAAGTACTTTTGCTAATCCTGGTTCATAGATGGGAAGATTTTCTAAGGGTCCGTTCCATGCTAAAATTCGCTCAACATTCACATCAACAACAGTTACTTTAATTTCAGGACATTTTAATGCAATAACAGACATAGTAGGACCTCCAACATATCCCGCGCCAATACAACATATATTCTTTATTTTCATATTACTTTTTTAGAAGCCAAGAAGAAGATTGAATTTTATCTCCTAAACCATCTATAAATTCAATTTGTAGTTTTTTACAAATAGGGATTTCTGGTATTGTATTATTGTTTTGATCTCCACCATTACCAAAATATAAATCGTATTGATCTGACAATTCTGAATGTATTTTTTCAATCGTAGCGCAAACAGTACTATCTTGATCAACAGATAGAAATGCTCTGTTAACAACTTTTAACTCGTTTATTATCATAAGCCTTTCGTCTTCTAACATAAATGCTTTAGATCGTTTTAGCTGGCGTTGAAAATCATTATTTACAATAACAATGAGCTGATCAGCCACTGCTTTTGCCTTATGAAAATATTCAATATGTCCTATGTGAATCGGGTTGAAATATCCTGAAACAATTATAGCTTTTTTTTTCACTTAGCTTCGGTTATAATCATCTTCTATGCGAACAATATCGTCCTCACCAAAGTAGGTTCCTGTTTGCACCTCAATAAAAACTACTTTTTCGGTTCCTTTATTTTCGATACGATGTTTCACTCCCTGAGGAATCAAAATAGTTTCCCCTGCTTTATATTCGTTTGCGTCACCATCTAATGTAATCATTCCAATACCCTCCACTAGGGTCCAAGCCTCTGAACGCTTATAATGATATTGGTAGGATAGTCTCTCCCCTGGATCTACTTCAATTCGCTTTAGCTTATAGGTTGGCTCATCATGCAATACAAAAAAACGTCCCCAAGGTCGCTTTTCACTTTCTATGGATATCATGAGTTATCTTTTTCGTTAAATAGTACAATATGCGGTTGGGCACTTAAAAATTTAGTAGCCAAATAAAAGCTGATTTTGCGCTTAATTAATTTTTCAATTTTTTCTTCCAGTTGAGCGATGTAATCCATGTTTAATTGTTCTCCTATCAAGAATATTTCAATTTTACCAGAATCATTCCCATGTACATAATCTCCAACTAATATGATTTCTTGAACGGCTCCCATTCGTTCCAAAACAGTATCTACCACATCCTCTAATCCTAAATGTTTTAAGACTACTTTTTGAAGTACGTTAAATAAAGGATGTTTAGTATTGGCTTTGTATTCTACTTTATTATCCACCTTTACTTTATCCAAATAGCCCGCACTTTGAAGATGGTTTAATTCTTTGCGGATAGAGTTTGTCGAGTCACCCATTTCAGTAGCAAGGCCATTTAAATAGCCCCTATTCGCCTGTGAAACAAAAAACTTGATCAATAGGCGTAAACGAGTTTTGGATGTAATGAGTTCTCCTAACATGTTGTTGAAGTCAGTAACAAAATATTTTGTGTTTTAATATTGAGATGGTTTTTTAAATGGCTCCGCCAAGTCTGTCCCATTTAGGCAAACTAGAATTAATCAATAAGTAGTATAAATTAAGTGGTCGCTCTACTAAGCGTAACAAAGAGTCCCAAACTAGGAAGCTCTAATCTTAATTTATTTTTTAACACATTTAAAACCGTTCCTGTCTGCCCTTTCAAAGGACCAGATGAAATGGTATATTCTTTTCCTATTGACAATTTGGAAATCGTAGCTTCATCAAAAATGCCCGTTAAATTTTTCTTTAATAATGTGATCTCTTCTTCACGAACTACGGCAGGTTTCCCAAGCCAAAATAAGTAGCGAACTACCCCCGGGATAGCAAAAACCTTTGGTCGGTCTTGCTCAGAGAGTTGAACCAATACGTAAGAAGGCAATAGTGGCTTCTGAACCTTTTTTTTACGATCTGAATATTGTTTAATCTTAGTAAATGTTGGGCAATATGCCTGAATCCCAATGGAAATAATCCCTTGAGCAACTCTGAGCTCAAAATTAGGCTTTGTATAGAGAACAAACCATTTCATAGATTGGTTAGTATTATCGAATTATGAAGATTACTTTTTGAATAAAATTTGTTAGATAAACTTGGTCTGCCTTCGAGAAATTGAGCTCCACTAGGAAGGGAAACCGAGCTATTATCGCTACAAAAATACCTAACATTTTAAAGTTTAATTTATTATCAAGTACCAAAAGTACTTAATAAAAAGTAACTAACAAACTAAACTTTAGATAAATTTATGTTAAAACGATCTTTAAGACAAAAAGAAAGGCTCTAGTTTATTGATTACAATATTGCGCATAGGTCTCGTTTGCAGGGTCATGACCGCTATCTACCGCTGTTTTTAAAAGTGGGCAAGCTCCAATAGGATCTTGCATTTTAATAAAAATAAGCGCTTTAATATATTCACATTTCCCGTTGAGTGGATTCATCTCATTAATAACCAAATTGATTTGCTCTAATGCTTTTTGTAGATTTCCAATAAGGTAATTGGCCGTCGCCGCATTTTCAAAATAGGAAAACTCCAATGGATTCAGTTCAATGGCGTTCTCAAAATTGAGAGCTGCATTTTTATAATCAGTTTGGTTAAAAAATACTAAGCCTTCATTGGAAAAAGTAGCTGCCTCATTTGCTGCCACAGAGCCTATGGCAATAGTTCTATAGAGTCCTTGTATGTTTTGGTCTTGAGGGAAAAAAGTAGCAGCCTGTTTCGCTTTAAGGGTTAATGCTTTGTCTTTTGGTGGATATAGAGTTGAGGCAACCGTTAAATAATTTCGCCAATTATTTATGTTATTTTTGGATACCAATAATTCATAGGCTTCCTCCAGATTATCCCGGTCTCTTGTTTGATTTAAAATATTTAGATAATTAGAGGAATGCAATGCATTATTGGGAAGTCCAAAAAAGGCTTTTCTAGCATATACAGAAGCACTGTCCTTCTGTCCTTTAGCCATAAAAATTTGACTCTTTAATAATTCGCTATAATACAAATAGGGATTGGCGCTAGTCCCTTTTTCTATTAGCGCTAGGGCCTTATCATATTTTCTAGCATTAAAATAATAGCGGGCCTTTATGGAACTAATAGGAATGGTGGTCACCGTAATATTTGGTATCTCTGGCACCAGTGCATCTATTTGATTAAGGGGTACATTGAACTGGTTGGAATTAAAGTCTTGTAATAAAAACATTTGTCCCTTGAGGGATTCATATACGCTATTGCTAACATAGATGGATGGAACCATGGTAACTAAAGCAAAACCTAGAAAGCAATAGTTCAAAAGGGGCTCAGAATCCATTGGCCGTATCGAATGCAAATATTTTTGGTAATAAAAATTGATCATTGCCATAATCATCGTCCATATCACAAGTACCTGTGGACGTGCAATAGGGAAATTTAAATTGGCATCGACACTATAAACGCCTAAGGCGGTTAGCATTAAAAATAAAAAAACTTTTTCTTCTATGGAAATGGAAGAAAATCGAATCAATCGGTACACATAATAAATGGCCCAGAGAAATACCCCCAAATACAATAGAAATCCTATTATTCCCAATTCTGCTCCCAACTGAATAAAATCACTATGGGCATGATACGGTACTATATAGCCTGTAATATCTTTTGCATCATAATCTATAGATTTGAGTTTCCAATTCCCAAGGCCTACCCCAAAAATGGGGTTTGAAGTTAAGTGGGTTAACACGTCTTCATAATACCTTAATCGTTGATTTATAGAACCATCATTGATTCCAGCTGAAATAGTAGAAGCTCTTTTAAGTGCGTCAGCCCCTTTGTCTGAAAAAAAGACTTGGGTAATGCTAACAGCTAAAAATAAGGGTATTAAAAAATAGGTAAATTGATACAGATGTTTTTTGTTTTTGTCATTTAGATACAGTGCAATACACAATGCCAAAAAAGATAAAAATGTAAACCCTAGCGCTAAAAAAGATGCCCTACTTTGAATCATACTTAAACAAAGTATGGACAACATAACAAGACCACTTAGCCCAATTTTAAATAAAGGCTTTGAAAATTTATAGATTAGAAAAAGAACAAAGGGTATTTTAGTGGCAATGGAAAAAGCAGTAATATTCCTGTTGGCTGTAACTCCTTTTAGGATACCTGCTGAAATAAATCCATTAGTATTAATCATTAAAAGTGCTTCATTAAGCACTGCATAAACTTCAATAGAGAGAATGGCCGCAATCACATATGAAACCAAGGTCTTTTTTCCCTTGAAATTATAAATGAAAATTCCCATCACTATAAACATCATCAAAACGTTTAATTGCCTGGTAACATTTACCAATACCTCGGTAGTGTTAATGGCATAAAAATAGGAAAGAGCAGCCCATCCAATAAAACCAATATAGGTGTAGGACAAAGTACTAGTAAGGGTATGTGTAATGCGAATTGAAAACTGATTTCTGAAATAAAAAATATAGCCTAAAGAAGCCGTATTTAGAATGCTCATTAACAGCCATTGTGGTGCAATTTTATCTACCGCTTCCCAGTTTAAAACAAAGCCCAAACATAAATAAGCAATTAAAAAAAAGCTTGGAATAAAGTTTGAAATATCAATGTTTTTTGTTGTCTTATTAGACATAAATTTATTATTCTTTTGCCTAAATTAATTAAAAAAGAACACATTTTCATTATTAATTCTCTTATTGGAAATGTATTATCTTTGAGAAATGGAAACTCCCCTTTACTTTTTGATTTTTGTATTAAGCGGATTACTTACTTATTTCATTCAAAAGATCTTTGTTTACTATAAAAGGTTTGATGATTTTAACCACCGTAGCTCTCATACTACCTTGGCAACGCGCACAGGTGGAATTAGTGTTTTCATAACTTTATTATCTGCTTCTCTTTACTTTTATTTCAATTCCATTGAACTATTTGACTATTCATTATTCATTCCCATAGGGGTCATGTTTGTTGTAGGGGTTTATGATGATTTTTACAATGCGGACTTTAAGCTTAAGTTTTTATTACAAATCATTGTAGCAAAAATTATTATTGATCAGGGCTTTGTTATCACAAATTACCATGGCCTTTTCGGGCTTTATGAAGTACCTTGGATTCTTGCTCAATTAACTACTGTCTTTGTGTTTTTGGTTATAATTAACGCTATAAACTTTATAGATGGAATTGATGGCCTGGCAATAACAGAAATTATTAAATCTGTCATGCTAATTGAATTTTTTAGTGCCTCTAACACCCCCTTAAAACCACTAGGTAGTATGCTTGTTTTAAGCTTACTGCCTCTCTATTATTTTAACTTCAAAAAGACAAAGAAAGTATTTTTAGGTGATAGTGGTTCCCTACTCTTAGGAACTATTATTTCCATTTATATTTTTTATGTTCTTGGGAATGAATATCAATTCAAACCTAGTTTTCAATTAAACAAAGTATTCTTTTCCGTGATGGTTATTCTATATCCTTTAACAGATTTATTAAGGGTGTTTGTTCTAAGAAAAAAAAGAGGTAAATCTCCTTTTGAAGCAGATCAAAACCATCTGCATCATCTTTTATTGAAAAAGGTTAACCTACAAATACTAGTTACTGTAATAATAGCTTCATGCTCAATTTGCTTATTTATATTAGTTAAATTTTTAACAATTAAGGCCTGATGTTTTACTTTCTTTAAAATTAAAACTACTTACAAAAAGAACGATAAACATTCTTTGCTCCATTAAAACCAAGTTTTTTAGATTGGGTAAGAAATTCACACGCTAAAATTCTATTTTCTTTTTCTAAGAAGACAATCGCTTTTAAATAATGTGCTTTTCCGTTTGGCTTATTTGAATTATCAATAATATAATTGACCATTTCAAGAGTTTTCCCGTGATTGCCTATTTGTAAATAAGCATTAGCCGCATTTTCATAATACGGAAGTTCTAAAGGGTTTAGAATAGCTGCTTCATAAAATTTTTGTGCAGCCTCATCATATTTTTTCTCATTGAAAAATTTAAGCCCTTCTTTATGGAGTAAATCGGCCTTTATAACCTGTTCTTTTCCATATTCTAATACATATAATGTTTCTTTTAATTGGTCATCTTCTGTATCAAATAGAGATTTTCTAATATTTGATATCACCAAATTTCCTTCATCTTTATCTAATAAACCAGACATTGATAAGTAATATATTTTATCAACTAGCGGGTCGCTAGAACCAAACGCATCTTGTGCACGTTGATATGTGTTCATTAATCCTAAAGTGTCTTCTTTCTCTGATAACGAAATCATAAAATGCGCAAAATGCACCATATTTAAGGGGTGCTTCTCAAATGCTAAACTTGAATAGTAAAGTGCACTATCATTTTGTTTCATTTTGTGATATGAATAACCGAGGTATGAATTGCTTATCTGTAGATAAGGGTTTGCTTTTTTTCCCTCTTTAAAAAATTCATTAGCTTTTTTAAATTTATCCCCTTTTAAATAATAAATTCCTTTTATTGTTTTAAGTGGTATTGCTGTCGGACTAATATTTGGATACTCCATGTCATATTCATCAATTTCTGTTAACGGAATTGTAAAAGTATTGGAGTTGAATTGTGTTAATAGAAAATAATGTTCTTGACTTGATTTAAAAAGTCTAATGGAAGAATAAAGAGATAAGGGAATGAAAAAAATTAAGATAACTACTTGTATTAAAAATAATTTATTTGTTTTTTTTAATATCCTAAAATTTAACTTGAAATCTAATCTATATAGGCAAAAAACGAGGATAGAAATAATTAAAATATGCTGAACTGGCCTTGCAAATGGAAAGTTTAATGTGGAGTCGATTAGATAGGCTGAAATTGAAAGAAACAGTGTAATTAAAAATAGATTTTCTTGTAATTTTCTTGTACTTAATATTTTTTTTGTTAAATAATATAAGAGAAGTAAAAAAATTAAAAAATAGGTAATTCCTCCAATTATACCAGTTTCTGCCATTAACTCTAAAAAGTCATTGTGAACATGATATGGAACAATATAGTTTCTCAAGTTAACTCCTTCTTTATCTATCCCCACAAGCTTCCAGTTTCCAATTCCAATTCCAAAAATTGGGTGCTCCAAAATGGATTCAAAAGATTGCTTCCAATATCGGATTCTTTCTTGAGATGATCCATCACTTTCTGCGCCAACTGAAACAATTTTCTCAATAATCGAAGCGTTTTGTCCTGTATAAATTTTTAATGAGCCCTTCAATAAAAAAACAATTAGCACGGGTGCTATAATAATTTTAAAGGTTTTTAGAAAAGTATCTTTTATTGAGTCGTTATTTAAAAAATGGTTTCTTATTAATAAAAATAACAGTATGAAGAATAACACAAAAACACCTAAAATAGCACCTCTAGTTACTAGAATAGAAAAAATAGAAAAAATAGAAAAAATTAAAAATATATAACAAAGATTTCTTTTAAGTCTCTTGGTTTTTTCATCAAGTATAGTATAAATCAGAAATGGGATTTTAACCAAAAGGAGGAAAGATGTAATATTAATATTTCCTGCAACGCCAGAATATTTATTTGATCTAAGAATATATCCCCCTCCAGTATATAAATCAAGACAAAAAGGAAGTATAATCATAAACAATTCTACCCCTATAAGAGTTAAGAATGTGTTCACAAAAAAAGATTTTGAGATATTTTTTAAATGAAAGCACAAGCAAATAAATGCCAATAAATAGGTATAGACTTCAGTCAGTATTCTTAATGACTCTACTTTATTTATAGCAAAAAAAATGGAAACACTAGCCCATATAAAAAAGAAAAAAAAGAGCTGAAAAGGAATATTATTAAAATCTATAATACTCTTCAGTTTGTTTTTAGTTTTTTGAACTAAGTAAAAAAAAGATAACACAGCAATAATATTAACTAATTGCAGGTAAAGAATTTGGGGGGCAGACTTATCAGACGCACCAAAATACGGCGTAAAACCGACCAAAATATATAGAATAAAAATAAACCTTGACATAGATAATAGTTAAAAATTAAAGATAAAAAAAAACCCTCCACAAGGGAGGGTTTTAATAAACTAACTATAAAATTTATAATTAGTATGATACTAATTAAATAGTCTAGGTTTTAGTCAAACCAGTGAACTCTAGTTTTATTAACAGCAGCAACACCAGCAACAGTTACAACACCTTCTGTAGCACCTTCAGAATTTATTACATCTAATCTAGCCTGTGTAGGATAGATATTTAATACAGTAGATGTAGCCGTCCCAGATGGATAAGTGTTAAGTAATTCAGTGCTAAATAACTCTGTAAGATTACTACCTACTGGAATTGTGTGAGAGTCATAAACAGTGGCAGTAGCCTGGTTAGTACTATTATCAACTGAATTGGTAACCTCGGTTAACGTCATAATGATGTTAGTACCAACAGCAGCATTATCAGTAGTAAGCTCAGTAGTTCCAATTGTCCAGTCAAATACTAAAGCAGACGTTTGAGTGGATGCACCAGCAGTAGCAAGCGAAACTTGAGCTGCAGTAGCTTGTGCCCAAGCAATTGATACTACATTACCAAAACCTCTAGAACCTCTATCTGAAGCTTTTGCAGCGATAGAAATTGTACCTGAAGTTGATTCTCCCTCAACATCACCCCATATTGACATTGTATTTGAACCTCCAGATGCACCATACTTTGCATTCCAAGCAACATCTAATGCAGATGCAATAAGTGCAGATGCATCTCCAGTTGTAGCTGATGCTGCACCAGTCATAGTAGCTGTTACAGACAAGTTACCAATAGTCATGGTAATTTTATCGTAAGTAGTTAAGAACGCTTTATTAGTTGCGTTACCAATAGCAGCAACTTGTGCATTCGTATAGTTTTCACCATTTGAAGCAGAAGTTACGCCAGTTGGAAATACAATTGACGGAGCTGTAGAATCACCACTTAGTGCAACACCAAGAGCAACACCTAATGTAGTTGCTCTAGATGTAGTTAAAGCTGACTTAATTGCAACAAGGTCAAGTGCAGCATTTCCTGTCATTCTAACACCATCAAAAGAAGTTCCGTCATGTATAATTTCAACACTATCAACTAACACATTTAGTTTATCGTCTGTTGAAATATCAATTAGCCAAGCTCTTTGTTCTTTTACAGCTGATCCAGCTCCAACTACAGTAGCAGGTACAAGTGCTGATTTCTTAAGAATTACAGTAAGATCACCTGCAGTACTAGTTTCTGGTTGAGTTTCAATACCAGTAGCGCCAGTAGTAGATTCAACAGTATCAAAATATACTGAAGCAGTTGAAGCTGTGTTACCAGCAACTAAACCTAAATATACTTTCATAGTTGCCATTTTAGAAACTGTAGTAAATTTACCTAAGTCATTAACCTCTAAATCAGTACATAAAGTACAAGATGTAGCATTTGTTAAATCTTGAGCAATTGAAGCGGTTAACTTGTTTCCAGAAATTGTAACATTATTAGATGCAGCAGTTGCACCAATTGTAAGAAGACCTGATCCATCAATAGATACAAGATCTACATTTCCTGTAATAGTTAATACTGCTACATTTGAAGCAGCAATTGTTAACGACTCTAAATCAGTATTAGAAGTTACTACAATCGAACCGTCTAATGTTGAACCAGCTCCAGTTGTTGCAAGTGTTTTTTGCATTGTAGTGTTAATTGTAGCACTTATAAGAGAGTTATTTGCATTTACTGTTACACCATTAGCTTTAGAATTAGTTAAAGTTAATGTCTCTAAATCAGAGTTAGTAGAAATAGAAATACTTCCGTTATTAACATTCGCTGAAATAATTACTTTTTCAACGTTTCCGTTGTTATCAACATCAACATCAGCAAAGTTACCCGCTAAATTAACATTAACTAAATCTGACAATCCATCAAGATCAACTAATGGACCACTTTTGTCTGCTCCAGTTCCAGTTGTATTATTAGGATCTAAAACTCCAGTAATAGTTATATCTGTAAGATCAGTCATAACTCCTGACAATTCAACTACATTGTTAGAAGAAACTTTTTCAACTCCTGCAGCGATTTTAATTTCTCCGTCATAGTCAGTTATAGTAGCATCAAGAACATTTGTTAATTGAATAGATCCACCTTTACCGTCAAGTGCTGTAATAGCAACAACGTTTGGTCCTGAAATTTTTAAAGCAAGTGCTGAAATTGTAGTTCCATCAACACCTACATCTCTAAGAGCAGTAATATCTAAAGTTACTACATCATCTGCTTTACCTTTTTTAGCAATAAACTCTAACGCTGCACCATAACGTGGAAGAGCAGCAAAGTTAATTGAAGTAGCTTTTGTAAACTCAATTAGATTGTTTGTATAACTATCAGTTCCCATAGATACAACACTTGTAAGTGCAGGGAAGTTAACGCGAGTAATAGTACTTTCATAATCATCTTTTAAGTTGATAGTAGAAGCAGATTGAAGCAATGGAAAGTGGTACCCTCCAGCTTGCTTTAATGTTAAAGACGAAACGCCCGTAAGATTGTTAAAAACAAGCTCAGCAATTGTGCTTGCATTAGATGTAACACTTAAATTTCCCGTAATTGTTTTAAAAACATCCGAAAGTTCAGAAAGTTTAGTTGCATCCATATCAGCCTTAGGGTCGATAGTTACATTACCAGCAACAATTGCTAAAGCATCACCCATTGAGTGATATGCATCTAGAGTAGAAACAGAATTAACAACAACAGCTCCTGAAAATACAGAAGATTGCGCTAAAATTTCAGTTAAATCCTCTTGGTTAGCAGCAACAGCAGTTGCGATTGCAGCAACATCTTCTGAGCTAGCAGCACTTGCAGTTGCAGCCTCTAAAGAAGCAACAGCAGAATCAATATCAGCTAAACCATCTGCTAAAGCAGCATCAACTGTATCACCAACACTAGACTGTAATGAATTTACAGTGTTTGCTAATGCGGTAAGATCACCTTGAACTTGAGATAAACCAGCTACTTGCGATGCAAGAGCAGTGATTTGAGACTCAATGTTCGAAAACTGATCATCATAATTTTGACATCCCACTACTAGTAGTGCTCCCGCCAAAATACTAAATAAACCTTTTTTCATTTTGATAAAAATTAAAATTAAAATTAAATTTTTGTGAGGCCGTTAATTATTAACGGTG
>Ga0209709_10000325_pt1 | contig 45424 bp, 42 predicted proteins | sample ArcticOcean_MG_C_2_FD_187435 | JGI IMG/M metagenome (GOLD analysis project Ga0209709, IMG submission 187435) | Marine microbial communities from western Arctic Ocean - ArcticOcean_MG_CB4_136 (SPAdes) (version 2) | ecosystem: Environmental > Aquatic > Marine > Oceanic | place: Arctic Ocean... | reverse complement strand
TCGATGATGACATAGTTCCGTTCGATGATGACATAGTTCCGTTCGATGATGACATAGTTCCGTTCGATGATGACATAGTTCCGTTCGATGATGACATAGTTCCGTTCGATGATGACATAGTTCCGTTTTGGATATTCTGTGAGTAGATTTGTGAGGGATCTGTGAGTAATTTGTGAGGGAGTAGTGAGTAATTTTTCGGATCTATATCTATTTTGCTTTTTGATGCTATATATACGTCTAATTCTTGTCGCAAGTACTCCAAAGATACGTCGCATAACAGCGTTCTACATGTATTTTTCTTTCTAATATGGTCGTAGTATTTTGTTCTTATATTTGTGATAAATCCACACCTTTTACACCTGTATATTACCATTTATTTAATCTATTATTATATTTTTAAATACAGATTTCAAAATATCCATTTTGGATATAAAATATCCATTTTGGATATTCAGGGGGGGAGAAAAAATAAAATCTCATGTTCAATTTTGAAACAAAAAAAAATATGTAGGTAGACCGACCTATGTGACTTTTTACGAGTTACCATATAACACGTTAAGTTGAAGTTTATTATTGATTCAACTGAAACTGCATTTTTTGTTAACAGGTAACAACTTACAAACTCAATAGGTCGGACATAGGTACCCCAAAATACAAATATATAAAATCTGAAAATAGAAATGTCATCATGTCATCATTGTCATCATTGTCATCATTGTCATCATTGTCATCATTGTCATCATTTCAACGGAATTATATTATTATCCATCCAGTGATAACTCCCCTGTTGTGACGATATAGAATGACACATCCTTCTTGCTATCTTCTCCTGTTCTTCTCCAGATTTTCTTCTCAAATCTAAATCCTTACGACTTATATAAATATGTCTAAACAACGTAAGTGTAAAATCTTTATTCAATAGTTTCTTTAATACTGAATTTGCCCACATATTGAAAGCACGTCTTGAATTGTACTTTTCACCTTTTGTAGATACAAATAGATATTTTCTTTTTGGGTCATTCTTTAATAAATCTCTTATTGTAAGTGATATTGACTTTGGAAGATCAAACTTTTGTAGTCTATAAGACTTTACTGTTTTATAATCTTGCAAAACAAGTTGTATTTCTTTGTTGTTTGATTTCGGTACGATTATGTAATTGTCTTTTATAGTATCTTCGTCAGGTACTTCTTTTCCATTTTTTTTAGACATACTTGATGACTTTAATATATTCTTTCTAGTTTTTTTAGCTTTTTTTAAAGGATCGGATGTAAATATTAGAGTTGAGTGAAAATCATTTGCACGGATGGGTGGCATTTCAGTATATAATTGTAATAGAAGCAATTCAGGTGTTCCTTTATGAGATTTCAACAGACCGTCTCTTATTTTACATATATCTTCGAAGGTCATGAATCCAGCCATTTGTTTTTGTGTAGGTTCGTTCTTTCTGTAATGAGAACGTTTATCTTCTCTAATCAAATCAGATTCTAATTTCCACTCATCATATATTTCTGATTCTTTTAAAGATTGATTATAAGTAAAAAGAGACATCATTGCAGTCATATATCCAGGAGCACCCGAATATTTACTTAATTTTTTAACAAATTCTTTAGGATGTTGTAAAATACAATATAAATTATAGCCTTTGTTATCACAATCTTTCCATATTTCTTTTTGTATTACTTCCAAACGTCTCAAATATCGTTCCCTTGTTTCAGTATTCAAAAATCGTGTTGTATTAATGTTGTTTAGTATATTTTCATCACTGAAGTATTTGTTATATTTCATACTTAATATTAGAATACAAATTATATGCACATAAAAGGAAACAGTACATTTCTATAAATTTCCACATAAATTATTCATGGTAACATTTCAGTTACATCTGCGGATAATCCATTCAAAAATGCAGTACACGATTCGATATATAGAAGTTGCCCATCGTAATTTTCATTAAAATACAAAAAAACACCATCATTGTTTGAAAATGGATTTTCAGTATTAGACCAAACAAGTAAACGATATACAGAAGAACCATCCACAAATCCATCCATATACCATCCTGAAAGTCCATGAAGTGTAACATTGTCGGGCTGTTTATCGAAAACAAAATACACACCCGTCACAAAACCATATCCAGTATAGATTATCTGATTTTGACCATTTAAAATAAAATTTGCTATATGTTGAGATTCTGGTTCGGGTTCTGGTAATGTTAATGTATAACCTGATTTTTTAACAAGAGAACCAGCTAAATAATCTAATGCCATTTGATTTACATCAGATACATCAATTGTGTAATTTGGATTTCGCATAGCAAGATTTAATACATAATCATCATCTAATTCATAGCCCGGGACGTTATTTATATGGGCTTGTAAAAAAACTAAATCGTTTGATGTAATAACAAGATCTTCATCAAAATCTCCTACATTAATCATTATTATAATAGTTATGTTTGAATACAGTCTAAATTATTTCACAATTTATAATATTACGTTTTGATACGATTTAATAGTTTAGGCAAACTTCTGGTAAAGTATTTGTCTTATTTTTTAATATCTTTTCAATGTCTTCACATAGTTTTTTTTTTAAATTCATATTATCATCATCATAATACTTTTGAAAATTTTCATAATTTTTTTTTTCTTCTTCTGATAACCTATCTGCACCACCTTCATATGTAAAAAACATATCCATTTCATTGTATGTTTTATCTATCATGTCTAAAAAGCATTCTTTTTTATTCATGTAAGACCACTTATTCTTCTTTAAAACACGAATCGTTGTATCATCAATATTTGAAGCAGACACGGTTTCGTTTTTTTCAAAGTATATTTTAAATAATAATAAATTTACAATCATATAAGGTTTTTTAAGACTATTTAATAATTCTTCTTTTGTTAAAAAAGTAGTATCTTCCATACCAAAATATTTAATACATTTTATATCTTCGTCCAAAGTACATTCGTTCGCATTAATATCGTTCGATTCTAGAGCTGTATTCATCAAAGTGTCACGATTGTTATTTTGTTCTATGACATGTAAACTAACATTTTCAATTTGTGTATCATTATTTCCAATTTGTGTATCATTATTTCCAATTTGTGTATCATTATTTTCAATTTGTGTATCATTATTTTCAGTGTTCAGATACACAAATGGTTCATCTATGATAATAGGTTTACTAACACATGTTTTTTGATGACGACTTTTACCTTGCCTTGACGAATACGTTTTATCGCAATAGGAACACGCGTGTCTTTTATTCATAACCCTTTATTATATTACATACTCGTTTTGAAAATTTAAATATGTTCACACTTTATATCTAAAAAATAATAAATAAAAAATATATACGTTATATATCACTGCAAATAAACATTATTACATGTAATTCTAAATATGATAAGGCAATTAACAAACGGTAATTTCAGATGGGTTTGTCATCACGCACATATTGATAAATCTCAGATTATTTCTAAAAAATTACTTGACAAAACAAACAATCATATGTGTGACAAGTGGTATATTATGAAAGACTTGAAAAAGCAATACACGCGAACTTCTGTTTACAATAGAATGAATAAAACAATTCAAGGAATCGTATCACAGAATTGTAATCACATTAGAACATTTATAGATGTCGATAAAACAGTAAATTTAATGTGTATAGAAGAATCATTGAAAATTAAAGATTTATGGGCAAATAAAGGAGTTACGATTCAACTTGCAACTCAACCATTAGAGGGTCTTGTTGGAAAATCAGAAAATATTCGATTGTTTGAAAAAGCCGCAGATATGTGCGACATAGTTGGTTGTTTACCAAGTGTAGATAAGACCAAATCAGAAGAACATCTGGATATTGCATTTCGTACTGCAGAAAGATTACAAAAACCGATTGAAGCACATTTGGATCAATTAAATATACCTAGTGAAAATGAAACAGAAACCTTTTGTAAGTTTGTTGATAAATATGATTATCAAGGTAACGCAAGATGTATACATTCAATAAGTTTGGCATGTAAACCAATTGAAGAACAAAAAGATATAGCACAATATTTAAGTAAGTTGAATATAGGAGTTATAATATGTCCTTCTGCCGCCATATCTATGACTCAACATTCAGAATATGTATCACCCATTCACAATTCTATTGCACCATTAAAAATTCTTTTAGATTCAGGAGTCAACGTCGGACTTGGAATAGATAACATAAATGATTTGTTTATGCCATTCTGCGATGGAAATCTTGAATTTGAATTAAGATTATTAGCTGAATCAACAAGATATTATGATCTGGATGTGTTACATAAAATTGGTCAAAACAAGATGGGATTTAAATAATTAAAGGTTATATTATTATTTACACATAATTGAATGTATATTAACAAAACTTCGAGAAGACTAATTTCTGTTTTTCATAGGAATTATTCTTCAAACTTAAAAAATACTATAAGAACGATTATTCCAATTAGACAAGAAAAATACAATAAATTGAAAGACTTTCATGGTGACAAAATAATAGACAGTATATCCGTTGCTCAAATATTAGGCGATACGAAAGGTACAACGTCAATGTATTGGGATATATCTACACTTCACTCTGAGAAAGGAATTACATTTCATAATAAAACAATAAATGACTTGAGAAAAGATTTACCTAAATTTTTTTACCCTAATTCAAAAATAGATACAACAAATGGTATTGTTAACAAACAATCTGAAGAACCAATGGTAGAATCATTGTTATGGTTCTTATTAACCGGTAAAATACCAACTCTAATAGAATCAATTAGATTGAAAGACGAATTAAATACAAGACCCCCTTTGTCAGAAGATATTAAAAAAAGTATATTACAATTTCCAAAAGATATGCCACCTATAACTCAACTCTCTTCTGCGATATTACTTATGCAAAAGGATTCTTTATTTTTAAAAAAATATAACGAAGGTATAACACAAGACGAATATTGGGAACATACATATGAAGATATACTAAATATAATAGCAATATTACCCGAGATATGTGCTCTTATATATTCTAGCAAATACAGTGTAAAACCACTTGATGTATATAATGATTCGGATGATTTAATAGGTCGATTTTGCCAATTAATGGGATTCGGTGATGAAAAATTTCATGAATACATGAGATTATATATGATAATTCACTGTGATCACGAAGGTGGAAATGCATCTGCACGGGCATGTAGATTAGTAGGTTCAACATTAGCGGATCCTTATTTATCGTTAGCATCATCTATGAACGCATTGGCCGGTCCATATAATGGATTGGAGAATCAAGAAATTTTAAAATGGCTATTGGATTTGAAAAATACATTAGATAAAGAAAAAAAAGAAGTAAATCCGGAAACAATTCGGGAGTTTATTTTAAAAACTTTAAAAGAAGGAGAATCAATACCTGGATATGGACATTCCGTTTTGAAACAAATCGATTCTAGATATTTGTGTCAGCGTGATTTCGCACTTAAAAATTTCCCAGATTATGAATTGTTTAATCTAGTCGATACGATATATAAAGTAGCTCCTTCTGTATTAAAAGAGCATGGCACCGTAAAATATCTACATCCAAACGTTGATTCTCATAGTGGTATCATGTTAAAATATTATGGTTTAGAAGAGTATGAATTTTATACGGTTCTTTTTGGATTAGGACGAACATTTGGCGTATTATCTCAACTATTTTGGGATCGTGCATTAAACATTCCTTTGCAAAACCCTAAAAGTGTATCTTTACAATTATTGAACGATACTGTAACAAAGCAAATTTATGAGAAAAGTTTTAAAAAATAATATGAAAATATGACCATCTGTTTACTTCTTTTTATCCTGTTGGAATGAAAGAATCTAGACTTAAGGAAAAATGCCACGTAGAATTGATTTTCTTTATACATCCCAAAAGGAATATCCTTTTGCATTGCTATATTTTACAGGTTCTAAGACATTTTCTGAATCAAGGTTTCCAACCGGTTTAGTATAATTTACTCCGGTACTTCCAAAACCACCATCGCCTCTTTTTGAATCATCAAATTCTTCTGTAGATTTTACAGTATTTACATTAATTGGGGATGTATCGTAAGAAACGATTTGACACAACCTCGTATTCTTTTCAATCTTATATTCTTTGTCTGAAAGATTATCTACTACAAGGATCAATTCACCTCTATAACCATAATCAATCAAACCAATCGAGTTTGCTTGACGCAACGGAGTCTTACTCCCCATTGAACTTCGCGGTAATACAAAATATCCTCTTGGAATAAAATCTTTATAAGAGGGTTGACACTTAATACCTAAATGAATTTTATAACTAATCGCTTTTGGCGGAACAACAATTTCATTAGGACATAACACGTCGAGTCCAGAATCAAAACGTTTTGAATTATCCTTTGTATAATTATTGTAATATTCGATTACATCGTCCGCTTTATTCATAACATTAATGAACAAATCCATTATGATTATCGTACTAAATAGATTATATTGAAATCATTTTTATATGTATTCTGTAAAAAATGATTACATATACATAATATATATATAAGTGTATATAAAAAAGTTATAATTAAAGAATGGAATTCCCTACTTTATACAAATTTGATTCTAAAAACAATATTAGAATGTGGAAAATCTATGTCGTAGATAAAGGTTCGCATGCTGATATTTACACAGAATCGGGCATGTTAAATGGTAAAATCAGAACTACGGAACCAACTACAATTACAAATGGTAAAAATAAAGGAAAGTCAAATGAAACAACTTACTTAGAACAAGCAATTAACGATGCGACTTCTAAATTCAAAAAGAAGAAGAGGTCTGACCAATTATCAGAAGATTTATCTTCTTTAAAAAAGACGACTTCTGAAAAAAAGATTTTCCGACCTATGTTGGCGAACAAATACGAACCAAATAATGTTTCATTTCCATATGTACTACAGCCAAAATTGGATGGTGTTAGATGCAATGTTCATTTTGAATCAGGTGTTCCTAAATTATTTAGTAGAACTGGGAAGGAATTTTATAATTTACAAACTATTAGGAAATCTCTACAAAAAAATCCATACAGTGATTCAATTATTTTAGATGGTGAAATTGGATGCTTTGGTAAAAACCCCGAATTGTCATTCCAAGAAGCAACTGGGATAATCAAAAGAAAGGAGCATTCTGATAAATTAATCGAAGAGACATTTTTAGATTATGTACTATATGATATTTATGTTAAGGACCAACCAGATATAAGTTTTGAAGATAGATGGAATATTCTCGTTGATTATCACAATAAATTAGACAATGAATCAAAACAACACATCAAACTTTGTTGTGGTACTAAACTAATATATGCTAAAGATACGAACACAATTGATAAAACTCTAGAATATTATTTGGATAAAGGTTTTGAAGGATTAATGCTTAGAAAACCAGAAGATGTTTATGGTGTTGATAAGAGACCAAAGGGGTTGTTAAAATATAAAAAGTTTCAAGATGACGAATTCGAAATTGTAAACTTTAAAAGTGGTAAAGGTCAAGATGCAAATACAGTCATATTTACATGCAAAACAAAGGATGGTAAATTGTTTGATGTTAGACCCAAGGGTACATTGGCAGAACGCAAAAAGATGCTATTAAATGCTAAAGATTATATTAATAAAAATTTAACTGTTAAATTTTTCGAGTTGACAGATAGAGGTGTACCTCGTTTCCCAGTTGGGATATCTTTGAGAGATTATGAATAAACTTATAAATAATGTTACGACATGAATATATTTTCTCTGGTCAAAAAATTTTTTATGTGTTTCTCTTGTAAAAACAAATTACCCAATACAGTTCTTGTTATATTTCCAGGACTTGGATTTTTGCCAACAGATTATGATGCCATTCTACCTCATAAGATGTCAAAAATATACTTAAATATTTGGACAGAAGATGAATTATATACGATTAAAAGGGGGGTCGGTTTAAAAGATTCACAAAGTTATAAAAAATGGTTTGATAAAATTGTATCAAAATCAAGACATATTCTTTTTTCAGAACTAAAAAAATATAAGCATACTTTACCTAAAACTATTTTTTTCTCTCATTCGATTGGTTCATTAATTGCAAATGAGATACAAGAATATGCGGATATATTAATATCGTATGGTGGCATTATAAAACCTTCGCATATAAAATTACTTAATTTACTTGGAACCGAAGATAATATTACAATGAACGAGTACAAAATATGGCCTAAAAGTGCAAAACCAATTTTAAACGCAAACCATTTGAGTTGTATAACTACTAAAAGTAAACAACGTAACTTAAAATTGAATAAAGAATTAGGAATAAATCAGATAATTGAAAGGGAACATTCTGATGATAAAATATCGGTAATAAAACGTGAAATAGAATATTTTATTTATCTAAATATAATAAATAACAGTTGTTAAATTAAGAATTATCTATAGAATCGCACAATATGCTTCCATAGCTCAGTGGTAGAGCACCTCACTAGTAATGAGAAGGTCAAGAGTTCAAATCTCTTTGGAAGCTTTTTGAATTATACATATATTGGTTTGTTAACATAAACTAATGTTCGTATTTTTAATTTTTGAGAGTCTAAAAGGTGGTATTTCTTCTAATAAATTTCCAATTATATTTAGACCTATTGGAAACATAATAGTATCACTAAAACTATATGCTATAGCTGCTGAGAAACTGGTCATAAAATTTGATAAATATAAAGGATTCCTGAATACTTTTGAATTGTTTTGTTTTAAAAGTGTGTCCACATCTGTATTATGAAACGTTCGGATCCAAGCATTTGATAAATTTCTAAAAATTTGTTTTTCTTTTTCTGTATTTATTATATTTTTTTCAGTGACTTTAATAATAACATCACTATTCTTGTTTTTTTTCATTGCAACCAAATTTGATTTTAAAATTCTTATATGAATATCATCAGATAAAATAGATTCTTTAATAGCATGTAATTCTTCGTATGAGGTTTTAGGCGGACTGACCCATACAAAAGAAAGTATCTCAACAATAACCGACATAAATCCAAGTATTATAGCTGTTTCTACTATGAGTTCAATGTTATTTTGTTTAATCATAAAATAATCTAAAGAGTTAATACCAAGTAAAAAATAGTATATTTTATTTTGTAAATAGAATTGTACAAAGGCCACTTTTGGAAAAGATGAAATCATTCGTAAAATGAATGACAGTATTACATGATTCATTCCCATTTCTTTACGATCCATATAAGATGCAGGAGCCTTTGTATAATTACTGAGAATTCCATCAACGATAGAGTGTTCTAAAGAACCACCTAAAAGACTTCCATTTGTTTCATCCCATATAACATTTTTACAATATGAAGATATCAAAAATATAACAACACTTCCCAATAAAACTGCAGACATTTCTGGCATATGAAGATCAAGTTTGTTACTGGTCCAGGCGTCTTCTAAGACAATTGGATTATTCTTAAATAATTCCCAAAATTTATATTGTAAACCAATCCATATAAATAAGGCGGGTTTCTCTAAACCGATTCTAAATGCACCGTCAAATATAGACATTGTTGTAGTATGAAGAGATTTAGATATAATATAATCTAATCTGTTAATTATTCGTTCCTCAAATTCATCTATTACGGTTATGCTCATTTTGCGATCTTTACTTTTAATCTCTACCGTTCTTGGTGTATTCCTTGCTTTACCTCGAATCCATTTTCCATCCTCGAACTTAAATCCAAGTCTTTGTAGTTGCTCGTTATCTTTTAATCCTTCAGATGCAGTTTCATTGATCAATTTAGAGTTGAATTTAATTTTTGTTTTTGGAAGTTCGAACATGAGCGTTTCGTTTGCAAATTCTGATGCAGCATTATCTTTCCATGATTGTAATGTATCGCGATCTACTTCGGACGTTTTTCCATAATTTATAGTATTTTTATCATTGTCATTATTTCTTTTCCATTTATTATCCGTTTCATCGTAAACGAAACCAAATGATTCCATTTTTGTTAAAGTGTCTTTGTCTAATTTATTAGGTGGTTTTTGACGTTTTGAGGATTCGGTCTTAATTTTTATTTTCCTCATTTTTTTTGTCAAGCGTGTTCCATCAGGAATTTTAAATGCGACTACAACGTTTAATACATATAATATTACGTATTTGATATGCATTATTTGATAGATTATTATTCAACTAACAAAATATTTTTAATATCCCACGTTTGATTATTTACACATTTGCTTATTAATTCAGATATTTTAGTATTTTTTATTATTGAAGTATGAATTATTATTCGTCTTCTTCATTCAATATGTTTGATACATCTTTTATATTTATAGATGAATCGGTACTACACGCAAATCTTGATAGTGTAAAATACATTATTGATACAGTCGGCCACACTGCACACGCTGACCAAAATCCAATTGACATGAAGTACCCCCAACTCGATTTTCCACCACCAAGTAATTGATAAAATGGTGTATTCATAAACTCAAATGTAAAACATAGTAAATACATTATAATCATAGCAAATGCAGGTAGGAAAGCGAGTAACCACACTGCATATTTTCTAGAACTTACATTTGATTTTTTATTATCAAATGATTTATCTTCAAATCCAACTCTTTTTATTGAGATATCGTCTGTATTGTTACACGTTGACAGTTGTGCATATCCCATCGTAACGGATATCATATATGAAGAGAATGCAAGTAATAATGGTAATGCAAAAAATTCATATTTTTTTAAACCAGCAAATAATCTTGAAATGATAATCAAACCAAATGTTTGCGATAATAAATAAAGGATTGTTGATTGTTTTAACATCTCCCAAAATGCAAATGATGAATTATTGGGGTTATATTCTTTAAATAAAGATTTTGCTAATATTAATAAGTTAATCATTGCAACTATTCCCATTGTGATAAAGGCAGATACTGGATTATCCGCACCATCTGACATCTCAGCAATTCCAATTGGTTTTGGTGTTTCAACTACGGGTATATTTTGAATTGGGTTTGTTTCAACTACGGGTATATTTTGAACTGGGTTTGTTTCAAGATTCATATTCTATTATAAACTTTGTTATTTTTTATATATGTACAAATATACAACAGTTTCCAACTTCATACAAAAAATTATAAATCTGGTGGACAGATCTTATGTACAGTATCCATTAACACTTTAATTAAAATGTATAGTATTACAAAATGTACAGCATATATTGAAAATGAATGTTTTCCTAAATATTGCAAATATCGTGAGAATGAATTCTCAGAGAATTTCTCAAGTTTATTCATTTTTTTAAATCTCCTTTCTATCTTATTATTTTTATATTTGTATAAAATATTACCTATTAATACTCCAAGAGCTGCTACTCCGAACCAAGGTACCAAAGGAAAATGGTCCATTGAAGAATATTCCGGAAACAATCCAAATATAAAATTTAAAATTCTTGGTAATTGTAGTGTTTCTTTTACTAATATTTTGTTAAATCTGACACATACAACAAGAAAAATTATAAATATATTACAAATGATTGATTTAGATACCCACATTAATAAAAATATAGAGGTTGCTATAAAATGTAAAATACCAAATTTGACATATATTTTTGGAAATAAAATGAAAGTACTTACAGTAAAAAACAACGCTAACATCGCAATTTTAAAGATTCTCAAAAATTGCTTTTTAATAAACTGTTTTTTTGTATTTTTCCGCCTACTCAATGTAAGATTCACACCAACGTTAGTTATAAATAAAAATTCCGAAATACGAGCAATATACAACAAAATCCCATCTTGTATTGGTTGATAACCGTACCCCATCATTGTGTAAAGATACGGTATATGAAAGATTACCATAAATATTACAGCTATACCCTTCAATAGATCTATTTCAAATATCCTTTTTGGTTTTTCTTTTGATAATTTTATTTTTTGTTCGTGTTGCATTACTAAATACAAGGAATATATCTAGGACAATTCATATGATACAATGTTACCTTCAATGGAGTATTCGATATTTGAGGTACATTTACGTTATCTCCATCATATATTTCATTGCATCCATACTCCTCGCTACAATCTCTACCGCAATTCATAACAGGTAATACAACACTTACGAATTTATCATTTCTTGTAAAATAATTCCATTTAGACGAGCCATTCCATAGTCTTCTTCCGTAAAGAGGTATGGTCATATCAAGATTACTACTTGTTAACACACCTACTTGTTTTGTTTCTTCTGGACACCCTCTCGTAGGGACATTTATTTTCATAACATCAACTAACTTATTCTTTGTACAGCATGACTCTTGTGATTCTTTTAGGATTAGTTTATTTTTTATTTCATTCTCAATATCTTTCTCTATTTTATCCTTTAGAATATATTTGTCAATATCCACTTTTAAAGGTACATTTGTATGAGATACTTTCTTATTATTATTGTTATTTAACGTAAATACAATGTAACACAGTATTATAAGTATTGATGTATGATAAAAATCTAAAGTCAACTCCATAGATTAATATACCATATGTTTTATATCTTTGATGTTTTTACATCTTTGGAAATTTAAAACGCCGACCTTATAGATAGTTTTTCTTTATTTTTCTTGTCTTATTTTTTGGTTTATATTTTTCTGGACGCTCATAAACTCCCTTAAATATATTCTTAAATGTTGTTAATTGTATATCACGCAAAACATTTGCTATATTGGTTTGTAAATGATTATAGGTTAATCCCTGTTTCTTTTGTAATTTAGATTTTAGAACACTAACCAATTTTCTATCGCATTTGTAAAATGTTGATAAGGAACGGAATAAAGTATTTCATTATTTTTATTTACCAAATCTTTAATGTTTTGATTTCTATGACTACTCGCATTATCCATAATAATAAGTTTATTTTTGTATTTACTTGTTATATTTTCTTGTAAAAAATCATATAATCTTTCACTATTAATTCCTCCTTTATCATATAATTTCCAACCTAATACGCCTTTTGTAGATATAGCAAAAATCCCAGTATATTTCTTAAATACTTCTTGTGAATGTGTTTTAACAACACATCTCTTACCCTTTATACTATAACAGAATTTTCGCTTTTGTAATGATTTTATGCTTGTTTCATCAATACAAATTATATCATCTATTTTATATTGTTTTACTTTTTCGTAGAATAATTTAATATTTTTATTTATGTTAATATCTTTACCAAATCGTTTTGTAGGTTCATGTCTAAATCTCGTTAATTTTAATGTAATATTGTTAGGGATAATAATATTACTAATATGTCTGGTTGTAATATCAAAGTCTGAATACTTTTCTTTAACCTTTTGAAGTATATCATTCATCGTAATTGTCTTGTCATTACGTAATGTTTTTAAAATATAATCTACCTGCTCTTTTTTAACTTTGTATGCTTTTGATATTCTGTTTTTCCGTGTTATATTTTTATTTTTATTATACTTATCTACCCAACGCATTAAACTTCTTGGATGACATTGAAATATTTCACAAGTTTGTAGTTGATTCTTATTTTTAGATAGATAATATTGAACTGCTGTAATCTTATAGTCTTCGCTTTTTTGTGGTGGCATATTTTTATATTATGAAAGTCTGTTTAGTAACAATATGCATAGGAGAAAAATATTTACAACAGTATAATACATTATTTAGACCATCGCAAGAAAAATATGCTTCAAAATGTGGTTATGATTTCAAAGTAATTACAGATTATATAGACGAACCAAAACACCCACATTTAATTTCTTTTAACAAAATTTTAGTTTGTGATTATAATTGGGAAGAAGAATATGATTTTATTATATTTATAGATGCTGATATAATTATAAATGAAAACACCCCATCAATACATAATGAATATAATTTTGGTGATAAAATAGGTGTTGTAAACCAATCCCAACCTACTCTTCAAGCAAGAATAGAATGTCAAATACATAAAGGCTATGAAGTGACAGCAAAAGATTATTATAAATTAAAGTGTGGCCACATTATTGAAACAGACCATATAATAAATACTGGTGTTTTAGTAATACAACCTAAAAAACATAAAGTATTTTTAAGAAAAATATTTAATACATACTTTAAGAAACAAATAAATAATCCAGCACGTTTTCATTATGAGCAATCGGTTATTGGTTATGAAATTCAAAAAAATAATATGCATTATTTTATGGATATGAAATGGAATGCTATATGGTCAAACAATAAGTATTATTTTAATATCATGAAAAAACAACCATTAATATTACAAGAATTTTATGATACAAATTATTTTACTCATTTAGCTGGGCATTGTGATTATCATTTAATTCCAACTCTAAAAAAATAATCGGCATTTTAAATTTCCAAAGGTGTAAAATGATTTTTAATTAAACATCTGGTACATCACCCTTTTGAAAATAATATAAATATTGATAAAAATATCCTTCGTTTGTTAAATCCGTTGTAAATTTATGAACAAGACCCTTCCTTTCAAAAGCCTCTTTGATAATATCTGGGAACGGCATAACCATTGTATGAGTTTGTTTTCTTATTTTTTTAGGATTATTAAAGTGAAATTCTTCATTGAAATGAACAATTGATTCATTGTCTTTCATTTTAAAATCAGAATAATATGAAAATTCTTTGAATTTTACGCTTGATTCAGTAATTCGTTTCTTGCTATATTTTTGTAGGGTTAATCCATAAAAGGGATTTGCAGCATCAAGAATAGGATCAAATCTTTTAGGATCAACTAAGTGCACGACAAACCAACCACCAATTCGTAACCATTTGCGTATATTTTTTGCAAGCATATCATATTGTATAGAATATACAGTAAAATTAAAGCATGTTATATGACTAAAACTTAATGGTTGAAATAAATCAATGTTTAATGCATTTCCCTGAATAAGTCTTAGATCTTCTGTTTTTCGTTTTTCTTCTAATTCTCTTAGCATAAATGGTGATCTATCTAATCCAACGATATCCACGTTTGGAAACCCTTTTTTTTCTAAAAGTATGATATGATCACCTCCACCCGCACCAATGTCAAGAAGTTCCACCTTATTAAATGATTTCATGTTTGTTCTTTCAATTATATCTTCTACTTCAAATATAGTTTTTTTTTTAATATTGTTTGTAACTAGTTGTGTATATACTTTAGAATAAAAATTATCATAAGGGTTTCTTACAGCATATACCTTTGGATCATTTTGTACAAAATTTTCTTTTGATATTTTTGTAAGTTCTAAAGCATGGTCGTAATAACGAAAATAAGAAACTTCGATATGTTCTGAAGATTCACCTGGTAGAAGACGTATTGGACAGGATGCCAACCTTGGTATATTGATTAAAGTTTCGACTTTAAAAAGCATGTCATTAAGAATTATTTTTATGTCTCTGTTTTGAATAACTATTTTTAATGTATTCCATCTTTGTAAAGGTATAGATTTCGTATCTATTTCCATATCATTGAATCTTAAATCTTTAAATATAATGATTAATCCAGATGTTTTAGGATTGAACCAAAGACCGGGTGATCCATTGTCTACATCATTTCCGCGAAAAAATATACAATATGGCTCGAATGCATTTGAATTATTTTTAACACGAAATTTTAAAAGCAGAGAATAAGTAAGATTCATAGGAAGAGACGGTACGTTCGTTAATTTTTCACCATCTTTTGACATGTACATCTTAATTCTGCTTTTAGCAGCTCTCACTGCATCTTTTGCATCCTCTATGTCTTGTTGACTAGAATTATTAAGTTCTGCTACTTCTAGAGATTCTTCGGCTCTTTTTAATGATACAGTTGCCTTATACTTCTCATTTTTATTGGTAGTTGTAATATCTTTTGTCTGATTAATATTCTCGAAAAGAACTGGATTATTAAAATTGTAATTTCTATATTTTATGATTAAATAAATGAGAAATGAACTAATTATTATTCCAGCCAATGCAATAATTTTACCACGAACATCCATTAACGTTTAAAAAATAAAAAAAATATACATGTAATGAAACCATATTTAGAAATTTTATGGTTTATATTATTACCAATTTTATTAGCAACAGTTATTAATAGATTAGCGAATAATAAACGTGTAGGGAATATTCGCATTGTTTTATATAAATTATTTCAATTTGCAGTGATATTAGCAATCGCATCTCAAATACAATTTGATTTTGAATTAGGAGATTTAGATTTTATTATAGCTGTATTGGGTTATATTCTATTATTTGCTCTTGTTTTTGATATGTTTTATATATATCCGAAAACAACAAGTCCCAGTAAACTCATGATGGTTTCTAATATAACATTATGGATAGTAGGGTTTGGGTTTTTTTTTACTATATTATCGCATTATATGACTCTCGCAGACGATCCAGAATGGAACACATTTAATCCTATGACACATGCTACAAAAATTTGGAATGAAAGGACCCTGCCTAAATCAAAACTAGGTAGTTTAGATACGAAACCCAGTAAAAATCTATTTAATTTATTCAGTAGTGTAAATAAATCAAACCAAACCATATCCACTCCACCTGTAATAATTGCCCCTCAACCTGTATCTATAGAATAAACATATATAAATTAACCTACTGGTCTATTAATAAAATTTGTAGACCAAGATTTATGTAATGTCTTTACATGTAATTCTATTCCAATTCTACAAAATATATTTCCATTTTCAGTTGTATCATCGTCTGAAGGAAACTCGATAATAACACCGTTCGGATCTAAAAAATTAAATGTTAATTTCGATATCTCTATTCTTGGATTAAATATTTCTGTCATATATCCCGTTTCAGAGTCATCAAAAAAATAATGTAAAAAATCTCCTATTAAAATCGGACTCATAAGTTGTCCATATGAATTATTTAAATGTTTATTTGTTCCATTTGTTTTATTACCCAGTTCTGAGATATTTAACAAAATATATGGGTATAATTCTGATATATTATTTCCACTTGAATCTAAAGTTGGCAATACAATTCTAGTAATAGATACACTTTCTACATTAGAAAAAACACGACCAATTGTATTCTCATCACTATTATTTTGTAAATCTATAGAAGAAGGTCCCATCGAAAATTGAAATGGATTTATATTTTCCCATTTATTCTTATTTCTATCATAAGAATCTACAAAAACGTTATGTACCTTATAAGAAATACTTTCAATTGGGACTGATTCTTTTTTTTCTAAAAAATCATAATCTTTCTCGTTATTATTTTCGAGACTTTTCTCATTATTATTTTCGAGAATAGTATTGAGATTCGTCTCACTACCATTTTTATCACCTACAGATGTATCGTCAATTGATACAGATCTTAAACATTTTACATTATCTATTTTTTCTAACATTGGAAATATACGCTTATGTATATCTCTTACAAATTTTGCATTAACATCTGTGTTACCTATAGATACTTTTAGTTTACCATTTGTAGCTTTAATTAATCGATACAGGTCATTAAATAATAACCATCTAAAAATATTAGAGTATTTCTTATAAAGTATTTGAGTTATTACTTTATTCTTTTTTTCATTATCCATATCTTACTATGGAAATCATAATTAACACAAGTAATTGTGTGCACCTTTGATTAAATAGATATTCGTAACTTTATGAAAAAAGTTGTGAACAAGATAAGTACTATAATCATAAAAATATCTAATTTTGTAAATTCATTCATATTATTTAATATATCACATATTAAAATATAATATGGGTTTGGTGTGGGCAATGATTGTCATTGTTTTAACATTTTTAATTTTGTATGGTTGGAATCATATATTAAATCCTGTACCTAAAAATTTTAAGAAAGATTTTGAACTATATATAGCACTTATGTTCGTATTTTTTATGATTGCTCTTTAACATTAAATCTTTTCAATTTTTGAAAATGCACCTGTTGCAATTGGTGTGATAAGATTAATATCTTTCGGTCTTACTAAAATACGGGCACAATTATGAGAACCGGGAGATATATGCATCAGGCAGAATGTTTTTCCACATGTACATGTTGAAAGAATAAGTTTCTTTTTACAACAAAAACACTTCTTACGATTCGATTTCTTTGTATAATCAGAATTCGTTTCAATATCAATTACTTTATTTAAAATGTCTTTGGTTGAATCTCCCATTGTACCCTTTTTATACTTTTAAGTATCTAAAATCATTTTTACACCAATTGTTCTAGCTTCTTGATTGAGAAGTTTAAATGCATAGGGAATCTGAATTTTTTTAGCATTTTGTGTTTTAGGAGGTACAAAATCACTTGATGTATTTGTTATATACGTTTGATATGCATCTGCCCGTTCATAATATGTCTCTTTACAAAACTGTGAGATTCCATGAGATAATAACACATCTCTTTCCATCTCACCATTTCTTAATCCTCCACCTCTTGCCCTTCCATGTAAAGGTTGTTTAGTTAACATATCCTTGGGTCCGCCCGACCCTCTCGCATAAATTTTATCGGAAACCATTTGTTTCAACCTTTGATAAAACACGGGACCCATTGATACATTCGCACATGTTTTTGCTCCTGTAATTCCACTACGCATAGCATATTCACCTTTGTTTTTAATACCGATCTTATCTAATAAATCTAATATTAAACTATCGATATTTGTGTTTCCGTGAAATGCAGATGCATTAATAAGACCACCAGATTCAATTCCGAACAATCCACTAATCATTTCTAAGAAAAAACCCATTGTCATTCTACTTGGAAATGCATGCGGGTTAATAACAATATCGGGAACGACACCGTCATCTGTATATGGCATATCACAATGCTCTACTAGTAGACCAACTGTTCCTTTTTGTGCAGAACGTGCTGCGAATTTATCTCCAATAATTGGTACTCTAATCTCTGACGTCATAACTTTTGCTATTCTAGGTATATTGCCTAAATCTGAAGGAGCTTGAACCCATTCTGATAAATACACTTTTCTAACGACTTCGTGTTCATGTGCCATTCCATAAGTTAGACTTGAATCAATCCAATCACCACTTTCATTCTTGATACATGCACCTACTAATATTGTATTTGTGGTTACCACGCTGTTTATTTTTATAACCCCGTTATCATCTAAAAGACTGTAATCATAACCTGGTTTTAGATTCAATATAATTTTAGATGTTTTTAAAGGATTACAGATTTTAACGGTATTCACGAACGACGATTCTTCTTTTATTGAATGTGTTTTTGTATAACTTGATAAAAACATTCCTCTTTCAACCGATGTTTTATTTAATATTATAGAATCTTCCTGGTTATATCCTGTAAACGTACCAATCGCAACAATTGCGTTTATTCCATAACAAAATTTGTTTTTATTAATGATATCTAAATATCCAGCATGAACCAATGGTTTTTGACCATAGAAAAGTAATGAGGCAGTCTGGTCCATACGATTTCTGAAATTAGAAACATATGTTGATACTGCTTGTTTACATTGTCCAACTGCAAATAAATTTCTAGGTGATGGATTATGTTCCAAAAATGGTAGAGACAATGCGGTTGTTCCCAATATAAGTGATGGATGTAATTCGATATGTGTATGGTCTTTTACATCTGATTGATTCATGGCAATAAAGATTGTATCAGATTCACTAGGGTCTACATATTCAATAAGAGATTTGTTTCTTTCTGAAATCTTTTCAATAAGATCAGTTAATGAATTTTTTTTAGATATTTTGTTAAAGAATTTATTATCAACAACACCACTTGTGTATTCTTGACTTAATTCGCTCCATTTAAGAGACAATACCTTTTCTGAATCATAATTCTTAGCAATAAATAAAGGACGTAATAATCTACCACCTAAAGTACAAATACGAATCTCTTTTATAGATATTTTCCATGTGATAGAAATAGAATAATGAATCAATTTCGTTCTTCTTAAATCTCTAAGTATACTTGTAAATGTATCGGGTTCGGAAGTTATACCTGTCCAATGGCCATTTACTATTATTTTGTGATAATTATAATTCGTTTTATTCATGTCAACAATTGCTATCATTCCCAATATGAAAAATACAGTATATAATTCTTCTGAAATAAGTGAATCAGAATATCTTACCATAATTGAGATGTGTTTTAATTGTGATACGTTCCCTCCATCAGGTGTTTCTATTGGGCATATATAACCCCATTGTGAACCATGTAATCTTCTAGGTTGAATTAACTTTGCTGTTTCGGGTAAATACAAATGAGTTCTTCTTAAATGTGATATTGAACCCAAATATGAAAGTCTTTGTAAATCTTGAACAACTCCTAAATTTTCTTCTGCATTAGGATTCTTACCCCAACGACCTCTGAATGACTTATCCAGTCTTGACTGAAAAGTAGATGTATCAAAAATAGGTTTTGAATTAGCATCTATTAAAATATTTTTGAATTTTTCTCTGTATTCTTTTTTGTATTCAAATCTTTTATAGAGTTTAGATCTTACATCGTCAATATATTCGCTATAAAAATCTCTAAAAATATCAGTTAATAAATCTCCACCGGTATGAAATTGACGCTGGGAAAAAGCATCTTTATCCGTAATTTTGTAATACCCTTGTTTCGTTAGCAAAATATTTCTTATCATATGAGATAAATAGAAGGCTTTGTACAATAATTTTGTAGATTCTCTATTAGAATGTGGAAAAAGACGTCTTGTTAATATGTATAAAATATTCTCTTTCCATCTTACATTTCCCTTTTCAGGTTGAACCTTTGTTAATGTTGCTAGATATCTCAAAGCAGCTTCTTGATTATATAATATTCCACCTTCTGATATACTCGGACGTATTAGTGATGCAATAAGTTTTCCAGATTCTGTGTTAATATCACCACAAATTATACTCATCATTTCTTTATCTGTTTCAATACCCAAAGCACGCATGACAAGACATACGGGTACCATTTTTTTGACAAAAGGTACTAGAATCCAAAGTCCTCCGGTATCTTCGTTTAATTTTAAATAAGTTATTTGTGGTATTTGGGCACTACCCTCTTCTCTACTTTTAACATACGATTTATATGTAAAGGGATAATCGTCAGGCGAATACATAGTTTGAATATTGTTTAATAAATTCCTCTCTTGAGATACGACTACTTTTTCTAACCCCCCTATAATAAAATAGCCCCCTTGTTCATATGGACATTCTCCGTGACCATGGAGTTTGCTTTTGGACATATCTCTTAACAAACAACTTTTTGAATGTAACATAGTTGGTATTTTCAAAAAATCAATATCAAAAGTGTTTTCAGATAAAAGTTTTTCGTCTTGAATAATCTCAACTAATACCTTTATTTTTAACATTCCACAATAATCGTCTCCTTCTAATCTACATGTATTTGGATATTTTGATGGTTTTTCATAGTAAAATTCATCGCCACCACGTCCACCAAAATATAAATTAATACGATGTGTAAAAGTAGAAGATAATTTGTCTTTCTTTTTTAGTATTCTTACCGGATGTTCTTTTTCTAATATAGCTTTTCTTATACCATATAAGGTAAAAGTATCAAACGAATCAATAGAATGTTGTGTTAAATAGTATGGGTTTTCTTCAATATATTTTTTAAATATATCCATTATCCAATTAATATCTATTTCTTTATTTACATAATTTTTCAGTTACACAGTTTAATCTCTTCAAATCCTAATTTATCATACACATCATTAGATGTTGCACACCCGACATTAGGAGATATTACATGCCCAGACGTACTTCTTACATCTTTCCAAACCAACACTTTTTGTTTAACACACGGTGGTGCACACGGTGATGCACACGGTGATGCACATCGTGGTGCGTACCTTGTAAAAATATTTCTTTTTCTACGTAACCATCCACCTATCTTTAAGTTTTTTTTGGTTTTATAGCAACAACCATCCCTTTTATAAGGTTTCTCTTTTGGACATACACCGTTCGAATTAGGTTCTGGGTTTCTATTCGTGCATTTTTTTTTAAGTTCTATTTTTGTTTTTTTATTGGGTTCCGGTTTTGGTTCCGGTTTTGGTTCCGGTTTTGGTTCCGGTTTTGGTTCTTTTTGGGAGTCTTTTATTTTAGATTCTTTCACAGGTTTGTCTTTTTTTATCATTTTCTTTTTTATATCTTGTGATAAATCTTTCCGTACATCTTTCGACACGTCCTTTGCTAATTCGATAGAATTATACAAATCTTTAATATAAATAGTGTAATCGTCCAATGTTTTTGGTGGTAATTTTAAATTATTTTCCAATCTTGTAAACATATTTTTATCAGAAAAACCAATTCCTTCCTTCTTAAATTTTTTACAATTTTCATATAGTTTATCATAATCAACTTCTATTTCTTCATATAAATTACCCTTATCATCTTCGATTAATACATCCCATTTTCCTTTCACATCTTCTTTATTAAAATGATGTCCCGTAAGTGGGCGATATAACATTCTCAATTTAGACGATGTATCTCCACCACTCCCCCATACATGCGATGTTTCCCAATTTTTATTCATCATATCGTTGTATATTTTTGTTTGTAATTCATATTTTTCTTTTTGTAATTCTAAGTATTCTTTACGATTTTTAGTTTTCGATAATAATTCTTTTATACGATTCAATTCGTCTTTTTTATTAATTTCAAATGTCTCCTTTATCCATTTAGATTTTTCATTATTTTTAGCTTCATCGTATGTTACTTTTAAAGGCGGTATTAGTTTAAAATTAACATTACTATGTGTGTAATTAATACTTCCGTCGTTATTTCTAGCAAATGGTACATTTGAGGATTCTATAGAGTACGTTTTATTTATCAATTTGGTAAATTGTTTGTATTTTTTTATTACTTGTGCTTCCATTATATGAATTAATTTAAAAATGATATGTTTTATTATTTAGAATATAAATCAAGTATGGTGACAGATGCGGAAAGTATTTGTCGTGCCGGTGGTATAATTTTTGATAAAGATAGAACACATATTCTTCTCGTATTAAACAGATTGAGTCATTCAAAAAAGGAAGATAAATGGGGGTTGCCAAAAGGACATCTTATCGAAGAAGAATTTTGTAAACCACATATTGGTGCAAGACGAGAAATTTTAGAAGAAACAGGTATATTTCATCCTATAAACGAAGATGACAATCATATTATTATATACGATACGATCTATTTTATAATTCACTTAAATAGATTTCTAAATACATATTTCGAACCAAGAGATAAGAAAGAAATACACGAAGTTCGATGGGTTAATTTGAAAGAAGCAAAAAAATTAAATAAAAATAGAGGGTTGTCTCTATTATTAAGACAAATTAAATCATAAATACTAAATACATAATACATAAATATGTATTTTTTTACTAAAAATACAGTAACTTATTTAATGAAAACGATACCTGTCTTATTCTATTTGTTTAACTTTTAAAAATAAATACGAATATTTGTAAAACATTGAAAATATTATGATTCAATTATTAATATAATGGCATCATCGGACCCATATGATACAAATGTCAAGATTCTTCCTATGGAACCACCTATTCTAAAACAACCTACGCCTGAAGCACCTATTGAGGAAGCACCTATTGCTGAAGTACCTATTGCGGAAGCACCTATTGCGGAAACACCTATTGCGGAAGGACCTACTGTGGAAGCACCTACTGCGGAAGGACCTACTGCGGAAGCACCTACTGCGGAAGGACTTACTGCGGAAGGACCTACTGCGGAAGCACCTATTGCTGAAGCACTTACTGCGGAAGCACCTACTGCGGAAGGACCTACTGCGGAAGCACCTACTGCGGAGGAATCTACAGATGAAACACCTGACGACGAAGAAACACCTGACGACGAAGAAACACCTGACGACGAAGAAACACCTGACGACGAAGAAACACCTGACGACGAAGAAACACCTGACGACGAAGACACACCTGACGACGAAGAACCTACAGATGAAGATATTGTTGAAGAAGAAGTCGACGACGAATCTTCTCGCGAGGAAGATATGACTTCAGATGATGAAACTTTAGATGAAGAATTTTCTGATTCAGATGAAGAAGATTTTTCAGATTCTGAATTTGATGAAGAAGCCGATGATGAAATCGCCCCAATTACCCCCGCTACCGAAGTCGCCGCACCAGCTACTACCGAAGTCGCCGCACCAGATACTACCGAAGTCGCCGCACCAGCTACGACCGAAGTCGCCGCTCCAGCTACTACCGAAGTCGCCGCACCAGATACTACCGAAGTCGCCGCTCCAGCTACTACCGAAGTCGCACCCGTTGGTGAAGTCGCACCCGTTGGCGAAGTCGCATCCGTTGGCGAAGTCGCATCCGTTGGCGAAGTTGCCTCAGTTGGTGAAGTTGCCCCCGTTGGTGAAGTTGCCCCCGTTGGCGAAGTTGCCTCAGTTGGCGAAGTTGCCTCAGTTGGCGAAGTTGCCTCAGTTGGCGAAGTTGCCCCCGTTGGCGAAGTTGCCTCAGTTGGCGAAGTTGCCTCAGTTGGCGAAGTTGCCCCCGTTGGCGAAGTTGCCCCAGTTGCTCCCGTTGGTGAAGTCGTACCAACTGTATTACCACCAACTGTAGAACAAGCGATACCTCCTTTAATTGGAATAACTGGAATATCCGCTCTAAGCAATGATCAAGTCTCAAAAGATGCTAAAACAATTCGAATAGTATGTATTACTTCAATTGTAATTTTGATATTATCATTCGTAGGTTCTACATCATATGCCGTTTATAATTTAATTAAACCTTCTGAAAAATTAATATTCTCAAAAGTCGTGAGCAGCTTATGTGATGAAGTAACAAAAACATGCATGGCTACATTAAGATTTAACATTAATGACAAAGAATATAGTGTTGAAAAAAATGTACCATACAAAAATGATTCAAAAATCAAAGTCGGCGAAGAAGTCTTACTTCAATATGATGAAGAAGATATAGACAATACTTTGCGTGCATGCTGTACAATGTCTCTAAGAAAATCAAGAGGCATTTTTTCTGCTGTAATATCAATTCTAATTTTAGTAATTCTTGTAGCAATCATTCTAATGTTCAAAGATAACATCTTTTAATTTACTTTAATATAGAAAACCCTTTCTTTATTAACTTTCATAGACCAAGTTGTAACATGAATAGAATCCTTATTTAATGATTTAAAAAATTTAAAAGACCATTCTCTTTCCTTTTTTTTTAATCCATTTATTATTATTGGTGTATTTGTGTCGTTAATGTGAGTCATTATTTCTTTCAATTTATCTTTATCTTGAGTAACAATAGACTTTTTAATAACAACACAATTATTTTCCCATTCTTCGTTTTTGTTTTCTAAATAAATTACATCTTCTGTGCCTAATTCATCATCGTCGTCGTCGTCTTCGCTTTTGGATTCTTCACTTTTCTCATCATCACTTTCGTTCAACACATCATTCTCATTCAACTCATCGATTTCATTTAACTCATCATTCTCACTCTTGTTTAAAAAATGAGCAATATCTGTATCACTTTCTTCACTATTTGTTGTTTTTAACAAATCCTGAATTGTAGAAAATGCAATACGATTTATCTGTTTTATAGAAATAGACGATTGAATCGACTCGTCTAAAAATTCAATTGTGAGTTGTATTCCAGAATTTTTTACTAACACTATCATAATAGTTATTCAACTAAACATTGTATTTAATATCCTTGAAATATAATCATACAATAAAGAATTATATTATAAATGTATTTTATATAAAGTTTGATGTAAAAATTCATGAATACTTGTTCCGATTATATTCTTCATTAGAGTATTTACAATAATTGGTGCTAAAAACTCTGCAAACATAGAAAAACTAATTTCGTTGTCATTCTTTTTAAGAAGTTTAGGAATATCTTTAAATTTGTTAAAAGATGTATACAATAACAATAACATTGCATTACGAATAGGATAGTCGTCCCCAAAAATATCTATTTTATGTCCAATCTCAACAAAATCAGTTAATTTGTTTCCACATTCAAAAGATATAGGTTCTATTATATCATTCAGTATAGTATTTTCGTCTTCTTCTAGCTCATTTAATGTTTTTATTGAATTTTTATTATTTGTTTTTTTAAAATCAGAAGTAAATTTTTTTAAGATATTGGCTTCGTCTTCTGGTTCTGATAATTTTTTAAGTGAATTATGACTACTACTTTTTTTTAAATTATTAACTAAATCTTTTAATAAAGTTCGACTGTTTGATCTTTTCATTGAGTATAATGCATTATGACTATTTGATCTTCTTATTCCATTATTATGAATAAACCCACATTCCATTATTACTTACTAACTCATATTATTTACATTGTAAAATCATTTTTATAATAATTTATAAAAAAATGAGAAAATCAAAAGATATTATTTTGATCGTGTAAAGAAACTTGTTATTTGTTTTTGACCTTTTAGTAAACCTTCGCCCGATGCTTTCCTTTTAATACTTATATTTTTAATAATAGGGTCGAATAACAATCTCTGTGCTTCTTCTGCTTTCTTCTTCATAACTCGTTCTCTTATCTCTGATGTTGTATATCCTTTTCCTTTATATTCAATCTCTAAATTCTTCCAGTACGAGTCTTTTTTAGAGTACCCTTCTAAATGATTTAATGCCAACCCATAAATCTGACATACTGGTTTCATAATTTGATTTGTAATATAGAATAAATAATCAATAGGCAACTCGTGTTTTAAGATATAACTCGGATTTTCAACTCGTTCACCTTGTAAAGATTTTTTGCTCAATAATTTATTATAAATATAAACATAAGGTATCCTATCACTTGATTGGGGTTTATTACCTGGATCACGTTGACCCATTCGATCTGCTAATACTTTATGAACAATTTGTTCAGGGTTTGCATATTCTGAACGTAGACTTTTTGTGATTATAAAGTAATTTATACCAAAATCACCATTTAAAATTTTATAAATATTTTCTTTAAGAAACGATATACTTTCTGGAATATCTTGCTTATTTATAATTCTTGATATAATACCATCATATATGTATTTTACAATTGGTGCATTATCTCTACGTTTTGTCACAACACCCATACTGGACTGTTTGTAAGAATTTACGTCAAACTCATACTTGTTGCCAATATATCTCTTTTTGCTGAACAATATAAATGGGGTGAATGTTTTTTCATATTCTAACTTATGAGGATATTTGAGCAAGGGCTGAATACCTTTTTCAACTTCAACGGATTTGTTTATTGACGCTTGTAATGCGTCTTTTGGAGATAACATACCCCCCATTTCATTCCGACATTTGAAATTCACAAATATACTATCCGTATCTCCGTAAACAACTTCGGCATCTGGATAATGTTTATTGACATAATCTTTTGCTAAATATAGATGCTCTCTTCCAGTAGCAGTCGTCGATGCAGCAATGTCTTTATAATACAATGCACTTACTGCTGCTCCAACGCCACCATACAATGAATTTGCCGTAATCTTGTATGCCAATTGCAAACCATCTAAAACCGAAATTCTAAATTGATCTTTTTCAGTTTTAATCATTTCTCTGGTCGCTTTTCTTGCAGCCAAAAGTTTCATTAAGATTCTAGGCAAAATTCCTCTTTTTTCATCTATTGTGTTTCCATCTTTATCTAAAGGTGGTTGAATATACCGACATGTTACCGTTTTCTCAGTCGGATGAACCTTCTTAATCCAAGATTTCCCTTTTTGAATCGTTAAATAATTATCATAAGTAATATCTGTATACTCAATATTCATTTCCTTCAATAATTTTGCACCTGAATCTCCCAAATATTCCTGCGATTTAATAATAGTATCATGACTGATGTTATTTCCTATCATTGAAGATGGGTATAAAGAGCCATAATCTAAAACACTAACTGGATCATTATTTAGATAAATAGCAGGCACGGGTTCTAAGACTTCCGCACCTTCATAACTTTCTTTTATATCTTCAGGTGGTTTTGGTAATTCGGGAATCAAATATCCATCTTTTCTGCATTCACTCGATACAAGACTTAATGTTTTAATCATTTGTCCTCTCATAAATAAATAAGATAACGGAACCAAACAAACATTACCCATGCCTACGTGATTTGCAACTATTTCCAGTTTTTGCATGAGATGAATACATAACTCACAATCCTGAACACAGTATTTTGCAACTTTTGCACGTCCAGCAGAAGATTCATTTTGTAATCTAAAAATATCTTGAGGTGATACATCATCTTTACCCACCGCCCATAAATATGATTTTTTAGCAAATAATGCTTCTTCATTAAATGAATGATTGTTTCCTTCTACTTCAATCCAATTGTTTGGCGAGAAGTCTATTACAAGTCGTTTACTATCAATATTTTCTTTACCAATAATACTTGATTTTTGGAACATAATATATTGACCTTTTTGAATACTAAATGTAGATTTAGTAGAAACACGTAATACATCATCGCGTCCCGAATCTAATAATCCAGTTATTACACCATTTATGAAGTCAACCGCAACGTTATCCAGTTTGTAAGAGGATAAACTATGTTCACGTTGTATAACTTTCATTAAATCGACAAGAATTATACCAGGAGTATCTAGATAATATAAATGATTCTGACCAAGTGCAGATGACTGTAATTCTTTATGTAGTAATTTACTGTCGTGATTACGCATTGGTCCTATTGATTTTAGTTCTGAAACACAATTGTGTTCTTCAGCACATTCCCATAAGAATTTAAAATCAAACCCAAATATATTATAACCCGTAAGAATACTAGGTTCTTGTTGTTTAATGAATTTAACCCATTCAACATACAATTTTTTTACAGTTTTACATTCTACAACCTGAATGCCAGGTATTTCATCGCATGTTCCTAATGTTACAATGTGACGTTTTATATTTCCTGTTCCATAATCGGTTATAACCGTTCCTATTTGAATAACTTTATCACCTTTTACATGTGGTAAATTTGTGTTGAATATATGTACAAGGTTTGTGGTAGTACTATTCAAATCAGATAAATCTATTGCTTCATAGCATTCTTGTTCAATTTTGTATACAGATCTTAAATCTAAATCATTCTTATTTTTAAGATATATTACCTTTATTTTATCAAGAATATCTGAATCATATTTAGGACTTCTATCGTCATAGTGTCTAAATGCCGACATTATCCATTTTGTAATATGTGATGGTGTGACTGTTTTTGACCTCTTCTTCAACAATTTAATCATTTCACAAATATTTTGACCTAGTTTATAATAATCTTTTTGGGCAATTGGAAAATCACCATGGCTTGAATCAGCTTCAATATCAAAAGATGCAATCCTCAATTTTCCGATACTTGTATTTTCGCTAGGATTTACATTTTTCCAGTCTACTTGAAATTTGTGTTTAGCATCAGTATTATACCCTTCTTTTTGTTTTGAGTATTTACTTAATGTTACCCACCCAACGGGTTTTATTTCTCGTATATGAATAAATCGAAGTATGGGATCAATATTTTTTTCGTATATATTAAATTTATAGTCTTTTACAACACCATGAATAGTAACCGGATCTTTTAGTTTATAGTAAAGTTGTCTTAAGGTCTTTTGACTTTTAAAGACAAGTTGTATAAAAGGTCTTGGTTTTTTCCACTGATAATCTCTAAATTTAAACTTTTTACGAATACTACATCTGTCAACGAGTAATTCTCCTTGAACATTATTATATAGCAAGCCACGAAATCCTTCTAGTAACGTGTTTTTATTATATTTTCTAAAATCGATTGGTAATTCAACCCAAAAGAATGGTGTAAAATTAATTACTTTTGCATTAACAGTATCTCCTTCAACTGTTTTACCTGTCATGTAAATCGCATACTGATTCTTAAAGCATTCATCGGGTGGTTTGTTTTTCTTTTTAAATTTGTTTTCATCATCATTATCTTCATCCTCTTCAGAATATATGGGTTCATCTCTTGAAAACCAATCTATTATTTGAAAATCAAATACCATATAAATTAACCAATTGTTTTACTATTATAATTAGATTTCATAATCATTTTTAATTTATATACTCTGAATTATAAGTACAATTAAAATATAATTTCAAATATAAATGTTAAACACATATTTATCCAAAGAGCCTTTTTTTGTTCATATTCCTAAAACAGCAGGAAGCACAATTGCCAAATTATTTAAAGATAATAATAAACTTGTAGGTCAATACGATCAAAGAATTAAATACCCACGTACAAATATTAAATGTTCAAAATGGCATATACCTGCGAAATATAACGATTCGGTTAATTTTAAAGATTATGTTACGTTCGTTGTAGTAAGAAATCCGTATGATAGAATAATAAGTGAATATAATTACATTTCGGATAAAGATGTGCAAAAATACAATAGTAATATAAATAACTTTATATTATCTGTATTGAAAGATGATAATAAAAAATATACACATGATTGCCATTTTATACCTCAAACAGAGTATGTATACGATTCTTTCAACAATAAAGTACAATACATTTTATATTTTGAATCACTTATAGATGACTTTAATAATTTTTCAAAAATAGAAAACCTGGGTTTTAAAATGAAAAAATCAAATCACGAGAATAAGAAAAAACGTAATGCAACCATAAAGGATTTATGGTTTGAGACTCTTCTAGAAATAGAGTCTTATTATTCTAAAGATTTTGAAATGTTAAATTATAACAAGATCTCATTAAACAAGAATAGTTTATTATAGTATAAAAATAGTTTATTATATTAAAAATAATTAACCAATGGCTTCTTATGTTAGTCGTACGATTGATATCGAAAAAAATAACAAATTAATTATGACTTTGAAAGAATGGCAAGAATCATCATATTTAAGCATAGAAAATATAATATATAATAGTTCATCTGATAGAACAGATAAACGTGGTGATGATGCCATGACGGACGAACCAATCGGTATATCGCATAAGTGCTCACCAAAAATGTTGTATGATATTATAATTAAAAAAAAAAATAACAAAAGTCATATTGTATGTAGTACATTTAGTCATACAACGGACGAAAGAAGACGTAAAAATTGTTTTTCTAGAAGAAATGTGCTTGAAAATATAACCAAAAACAATATTAGAAATACCAAGATGTCGTTAGATGTTTTCTATGAAAGATTATTGAAATCAAAATTTGTTATTAGTCCAGAAGGAAATGGTATAGATTGTCATCGCCATTGGGAATCACTTTATTGTGGTGCGATTCCAATAATTGAGAGAAATACAAATATGGAAAATAAATTAAAAGACCTTCCTGTTTTATATACAACTGATTACTCTGAAATAACCGAGACATATTTGAACGGTGTTTATGAGAAAATGTTACACACCAAATACAATTTTGGTAGATTAATAATGAATAATTATCCAAAAGCTTCACAGGAAAGAATGATTCGTCGTAGTATAATGTGGTCAAACTGTAGAAAAATTTCCATTTTTTGGCCAATTAATTTTGACAAATTTTTACCAGAATTTTATGATAACGTTAAACTTATTACAGTAACGAATACTCCTTATTTAGATATTACAAAAAATTGTATAAAATCAATTGATAGAATTAATATAAAATGTCCTGTTAAAATATTTACAATTGATGAAACGTGTTATAATACTTTGAAGAGTGAAAATTATGAAGATGTTCAATCACTTGGAGATGTATGCAAAGAAACATCACAATATTGTGATAAAAATTGGTCTCTTGTAACAATGCAAAAAATAGTATCTATAAGAAAACAATTAGATTTATCGAATATAGTAATATATATAGATGGTGATATTGTAGTAGAAGATAGTAGATTTATTACATATTGTTATGAAAAATTAACAAAAAATAAAGATCTCGATATGTTAACACAATGTGAATGGAAAGGTAAAAACGTGACGGATGAGATATGCTCTGGTTTTTTGGCAATTAAATCGAATGATAAAACTAAAAAAATGTTCGACATGGATACGTCTAGAAAATACCCTAACGATCAGCATTTTGTAAATAGTAAACGTCAAATGGTAAATTACGAAATGTTACCAATTGAGTTATATCCCAATGGTAAATATTACTATGAAGAAAGAAATAATACAAAAATAAGTCCATATCTAATTCATTTTAATTTTATAAAGTTTTCAAATAAAATGAGCAAAATGAAATCATTACAAAAATGGTATATTTAGGTATATTATAGATTATATTCAAAAACAAGCTAAGTATTTAAATATTTGCGTATTCATAAAATTATACATAAAATTATACATCCATATTTTCATCACTACAAGTGCGATTACAAATCTTATCATAAAGGTGTTTTTACGACACACGACACTGTTTATTATAATTAAAATACCATTATTAAATGTTTTTCAAGTATATGTTTTGAACAAATTCTCGGTTTTAATTCCATAAGTTCACGATTACTCACTGTATTCATTTTGTAATGTAAATCTGCAATGTCTTCTTGGATTTCTAGTATGTACTCTTCGTGTTCGGACTGCCGCCCTGGCAGACTACCATTGGTTTTTTTGATAATATTATATAATCTTAAAATTTCCTTTTTTGTATGTAAAACAAAACTATCATAAATTATATGTAATTCTTTATAAATAGCATCATATCTTACTTTGCGACTTTCTGTAAACGGATTTAGTATAAACTTTGTAATAATATGAACTATATCTGACCCAAAATTAGTTTCAAACACATAAAGTGCATTTAACATAATAAATGTAATTCTATTACTAAATATGAAGTAATAAAAGAAGGAATGTCGTATACTTGTCCTGTTTGTTACGTAACAAAAGATTTAGAAGATAATATCAATAATGAAAATACTATCATTTTTATTAATCTTTCTTGCAATCATCATATTTGTGAAACATGCTATGTTGAATGGCACATTAAAAAAAGAGATCCCAAATGCGTGGTATGTAGACAAAGTGTATTGACATTTGATAATTTAAGAGCTAAAACAAGGTCGACTTTAACTATTTATTCATTATATATACGTATTGGTATGTGTTTTGTATTTGTTACTTCGATTTTATTTGTAATTGCTTTCATAAAGCAGAAAAACGAACTATATAGTACATTGATAATACTATTATCTATTTTTATATTATTCAGTGTTATTGCGATTGATAATTATATGATTAAAAAATGTTACATTGTACGCGAATGATATAAATAAGAGTAAACTTATGGAGTTCCTTCTGTTTTTACGTCATCGACGTTGGCTGTAGCAACATCTTCAGGTATCGTTTCTGAATCTATAATTTTAACTTCATCTTTATTTTCTTTGTTTTCACTTGCAGCATTCGTCTTGTAGTCTCTTACTTGTTCTGCGTAAAACATATCTCTCTGAACTTCATTCGTTTTGTATTGTTTCATAAGAGTATTTAGTTCATTTTCCAAATATTCAGATTCTTGAACATTATCGGGATTTGGATCCCATGGTAACCAATATCCTACCTGAGCAACATAAACGTGATGACTTCTGTCCAAACGCTGTAATACTTGCGAACGAACATCGGCTTCTTTGCGAGTATCGTATACACCTCTTACTTTTAATCCACGTACACATGTACTCCCCCCAACACTATCTTTGAATTTATTGGTTAACTCTTGTTCTTTAAGTGCCATGAAATCATCGTATTTATTCTCTAAATTCTCAATATCCGGTAATTTAAGATGATTGAAAAATTCCTTAACAAAGAATACCTCTTTCTTTTGTAACACCTTTTCGGGGGATAAAAATGACAAACAACAATATGTTTGACCAGGTATTTGTTTATCTTCATCTAAAAAATCTTCTACAGGTGCATGTGTACTTTCTACAGAATCATTACCTTTCGAAGCAAACTCCATATTATGTATGAACTACATATTACACTTAAGTGATTTTGTTTGGAACGAATTAGATGTTACAGGTGCCATTCTTACTTTTTTTCCGGAGGGATGGTTTTCAACAAAATCATATTCGATGCGTGTTGTTGGGCCATTGTATTTCCAAGTAACACCTGATGTTTTTGTTGTCATATAATCATCCCATTTTGAACCTGTAAACGCTTCAACCGTAAACAATTCTTTGTTAGTGAAGTATATTCCCATCAGAAGTATTATGACAAGGACTATTTGCATGAAAGACTTTAGATTCATAATTAGATGACGCAAACATTTTTTTGGTAAGTAATCTATTTAATTCTTTTAAAAAAAATTTCTTTGAATGTTCATGACATCTCACTATTTTTGAGGCTTTTGAAAAATTAAACCACCTTATTTGACTTATTTCTCTAACTTGACTTGTATTATTTGTATCTAAAAATGCATCACATTTACCATTGACAAATGCAATATAAAAACGATTATTATACTTGTGTCCATTTGTACCTATAAATTCTTCCTCAAATGGGTTTATTGACATATCTATTACATAAGAGTCAGATTTAACCATAGTTTCTTCAAATAATTCTCTTTTAGCACATTCGATTGAATCTTCATTTGTATTTATTCTTCCTTTTGGGAATCCCCATTCAGGATACTTCCATAAACATGGTAATTTTGATTCTAAATAAACAACTCTATCTTTTATTCTATCAAATTTACTTTTCACTTGTTCATAAAATACACCTTCTGATTTTCTGGTTTTAACATACAATCTTTCCCACATATTCTTATAATCAGCACTTCGAACCGCATTTCTTTCAGTAAAAGTCATGTTTAAAATAAGTTGCATAACATATTGCATATCATTTTCTTTGTATTTACCCAAAACAAAATCAACAAAAGAAAAGGTATTTCTACGACACACCATTAAATATTCATATTGATCTTGATTTCGTCTTACTAATACAATCCCATAACTTCTTATTGCTTTCCAAGTATTCTTAGGAGCTCTAGTATTCATTTCCGACATTTTTTTAATTCGTCTATAAATAATTTTTGATTATTACTTTTAAGCTATATTGTATTTAAAAAAATTTAATTTATGAATAAATTATGTAATTATTGTCTAACTATCAAAATTAAATCCAATATCGTCACAATACTCCTCTGTATTTTTAGGTATTTCGGGTATATCTGCTAATTCTGTTTTTGTTTTATTTCGCTTGTAATATTTTCTAGACTGTAATAAGTATTTACTGAATTTTTCTTCATCTAATTGAATATCAACAATACCAGTACCACACGGAGGTACTTGTCCAAGCATAATATTCCCAGAAACACCTTTCAAATTATCATAGTCCCCAAATATTGCCGCTTTATATAATTGTTGGTCTGCTTCTTCAAAAGAACATTTTGCAAGAGGGCCCGCTTCAGTTAGTTTCATTCCGTTTCTATCAATTGATATTAAACCACCGCGATACGTCATCATATCAACAAGCATACTTACATGCCTTCTGTCTACATTTGAAGCATCATCTACTACTTCAAGAATTTCTCTAATTAATAGTGTTCTTACCGCTTCGACACCTAATACATTATATGTTTCGTGAATGTCGTTAGATATAAGCCGTGTAGTATCCACAGCAGGATGTGTGATGACGTCTAATAAATTAGAGCCATCTGTATCAAGAATCCATTCTGTAATTTGCTCAAATTTACCCGATTCATTTATAATACCACCCCTTTTGTCACAACGAAGCATTGCGTTTTGAATACCAGAAACACCTTTGATAACAACAGTATCTAACATTGTATTCTCAATAATTCTCATACTTTGGGAAGTATCTTCAATATCTCCCTTTTTGTTTGCGAATTTGATTCTAATACGCATGATCAATTCATTTGAATTATCGTCGGTGTAAATACAATGTACATCTTGTTTGAAGAATGAAGTTATGGTGTAAAATATATCTTCCATTTCAAGATTTTTAGATAATATCTTTTTCTTATCGAATTTTAATCTCATAAGCCATTTAGATAATATCAAATTTTCAGAAGTGATAAGTCCTTCAAATTCTTTGTAAAAGTTAATTAATTTTTGATCTGAATCATTTACGCGTGTTTTAGAATCGTCAGGGTCAAAATAAATTGATGTTTCTAATACAATATCTCTTAACAACGTTAATTCTAATTCCGATCCAATTTTTTGTGTCATTTCTTTATCATATTTGTAAGGTTCATTTAAATAAACGGTAAGTGATGGTTTTTTAGGTGATTTACTTAAATGGAATAATTCCTGCAATCTAGGAACCCCTCTTGTCACATTAGATTTAGATAATACACCTGCTTGATGAAAAGTATTCAATGTTAATTGAGTACAAGGTTCCCCAAGACTTTGTGCTGCAATTGGTCCAACTGCTTCACCTGGTTCAGCACGACTCGAATTGTATTTTTTTTCTAATAATTCAACAAATTTATAAAATGCTTCTTTTGATATTCTACGATTACATATCAATTCTTTAGGTCCAGCCTCACAATAAATAAGGAATTTTAGCATCCAGTTACCGGGATTCAATGATGACATTGAACATTTCTTAAATAATTCATCATATTCATCTAAAATAGTAATCGGATCCAAATCGGTTGTATATTCTTTATCATAAGGTATATAATCCAACAATCTCTTCACATTTATAGATTGTGCTATATATGATTCTGGTGCTCCACATGAAATTTTCTCAATAAAGTATTTTCTCATTTCGATAAATGTATCTAAATATTTATTTAGTCTATCACGAACACCCGCTTTTGACATTTTTTTCGCAGTTTTAGGATTCAAACATTTGACCCATGTATCTTCAACATCGAATCCATATTTTAAATTAATATCATGTGTCGTCATATCTAAAATATCAATTCCTTGGTGTTCAATTGTTGACCCTTCGGCTCCATCGTCTCCGTAAATGAATTGTACAATATTCGAGTTTGCGTCTTTAACAGCGTAACTCCAAGATACAATCATATCTTCCAACGCTTTCATTAATTTTCTTTGAATATAACCAGTACTTGATGTTTTTACAGCAGTATCAATAAGACCTTCTCGACCACCCATTGCATGAAAGAAATACTCAATGGGATTCAATCCTTCTTTGAAAGACCCTTGAACAAAGCCTCTACTTTCAGCACCATCGCTAAACTGTGGAAAATGTGGTAGTGTTCGATTCGAATATCCATATGGTACTCGCTTACCATCAATATCCTGAGGTCCCAAACATGCTGTCATTTGCGATAAATTGATCAGTTTTCCTTTGGAGCCAGAATTAACCATATTCATGAATCGATTTTCCTTTGATAAACATCTTTCCTTTAACATATTTCCAGCAGCATTTCTAGCACCATTCAACTGGTTATTTACTTTTTGTTCAAATGTATCCTGATTGGAACCAGAAGTTAAATTCTCAAACATATTCAAATGTATTGTTTTTATTGTTTTTTCCACTTCTAGTTTTGTTTGATTAATTTTGGCTTCTATATCATCTGATAATTTAGAATCTAAAATCAAATCTTTAATACCTACACTAAACATATTCTTCATAAGATATGCCCTAATAATGTGTTGTGTATTATTAAAGAATTCTAAACATTTCTTTGGTCCTAAATCACGGAATATAATATGAATCAACTTACCAAATACTTTCTTATCAAATGTACCATATATGATTTTCCCATTTTTAATGAGAACTTTTTCATCTAGGTTATTATACATTTTGATACTAATACTTTCCGGAATTGCATATGATAACACTTCTATACCAGAAAATTCCTTGGTAACATTGGAATTTTTAATAAGGAAATCACCAGAATATGTCTTATTCCAAGCCAATAGTTTCATCATTTCTGAATGTGTAAATGCCTTTTCATTCATTGTTAATAGATGACTCCCAACAACCGCATCTTGTACAAATGATATAATAGGGGCATTTTGTGCAGGACTTATAACTTGTCTGTGCAATGATGCCAAACATTCTAATTCATTAGAACTAGCAATACTTTGAGGCATATGCATATTCATTTCATCTCCATCAAAATCAGCATTATAAGGTGTTGTGGCAGCAATATTTAATCTAAATGTAAGTCCATCAAGTACTCTAATTCTATGCGACATCATAGACATTTTATGTAAAGATGGTTGCCTATTGAATAATACTCTATCTCCATCATTGATATGACGAATTACGATATCGCCTGGTTCAATAAGAGACGCCAAATGAGTTCTATCAATATGATTTAGTGATATTGTTCTAGATGTATTGTGTCTATATACAGATCTTGCTCCAGGGTGTTCTTTTGGTCCACGTCTTACAGCGTCTCTTAGATATTTAATATTTTTTACAGTTACTTTTTCAGGGTATGTTAATGCGATTGCGATTCTTTTTGGTACTCCAAGTTCATCTAAATCAATAACGGGATCAGGTGTGATTACGGTACGAGAAGAGAAATCTACACGTTTTCCCATTAGATTTCCTCTAATTCTACCCTCTTTCGCCTTTAACCGCTGTCGCAAGGCTTTTAGAGGTCTTCCAGAGCGTTGGGCAGCCGGCAAAACACCTGAAATCTCGTTATCAATCAATGTTGCCACATGATATTGTACAACACTTCTCCAATCCTCTAAAATTTTACCTGTAACGTTGTTTTTAAGTTTATCTGCTAAATATTTGTTATATTTGATTAAATCACAATATTTAATAGTAAGATCATCCTCCATTCTCTGACCATTTTCCTGTTTTACAGATGGTCTACATGCTGGTGGGCATACAGGGAATACTTGGCAAATCATAGAACTCGGGTGACATAACTTTGCGTCAAAACCCAATAATTTACACTGTTCGTCTGTCAAACGTTGAAACAAACGAAGTATATATTCGGGTGTTAAATGGATTTTTTGAACTTCTTCATCTTTAGTTGCGGCCCATTCTCCATGAAATTTACATAAATCGGTTTTGACATATTTATCTGGTTGCGTAGTAGAACAAGCGAAACAGGTCTTGTTTTTTTTACATTTTTCAGAAACAATTGTCCACCTATTTTTTCTTGTTTTGCTAAGTAAATTCTTTTTATAATCTTCAGTTAGTTCTAACAATGGAGAACCGCATTTAAAACATAAACATTTCGTTATTTTTTGAACCATTCCAAAATATTGAACATAAAACACAGGCATGGATAATTCAATATGTCCAAAATACCCAGGTGTTAATTTGTTAGAAAGCATGTCCGTTGTGCATTTCTGACCATAATCCAATACACCCATCCTAGAATCAAATAGTCCACCAATAATTGGTTCGTTGCCATTAAATGTCTCGTGAGTTGTGATTTCTACAACAGATTGCTGTCGAATTTCCTTTGGACTCATTATACCAAACTGAATTCCATTGATTTTCGATACGTCTCCTGTATAATCAAAATCATTTTCATACGCCATTCACAAGATTATGGTATATTACATTTAAATGCATTCATTTTTTTATTCTTGAATAATAATGAATGCTCTTACTACCACTTTAATTTCGGTAATAGTTTTAATATTTTTATTATCTGTGTCATATTATGCGTATATTTTGTACATAAATAATCAAAAAATTCAAGAAGCAATAGAAGAACAAGAAATGATACAAAAGAAAGCAACTGAAAAAAATGAGAATTCTACTCGTTTGTTACCTGAAATGCTTATACAAGATAAAGAAGTATATCATATAGGAGACAATGCGTTTAATTATGATCAAGCAAATGCATTATGTAAATCTATGGATTCCGAGTTAGCATCGTATGATCAGTTAATTGATGCATACAAAACTGGTGCTGAATGGTGTAGTTACGGATGGAGTAAAGATAAAATGGCACTGTACCCAACACAAAAGAAAACATGGGATAAACTTCAAAAGGCACCCCAAAATAAAAGAGATGACTGTGGTTCACCTGGTATTAACGGAGGTGTTTTTAAGAATACGAATCTTAAATTTGGAGCAAATTGTTACGGCAAGAAACCTTCAAAACCAAATGAATATCCTGAAGTAGTAGATTATATATCAACAAAATCGAAACAACAACAGGAACTTGAAAAATATTTCAAAGACACACGTTCTAATTATTCTGTGCTACCATTCAACAGAATAAAATGGAGTAAATAAAGAATTGTAATATATACTTAATTCAAATACGATGGCATCTAAAAAAAGGATGTTGAAAGACATTGCGATAATGTCTACATCTAATTTAGAAGAAGATGGAATTTTTTACCATATTAACGAAAAAGATATGTTTGATATCAAAATTATGATTATAGGACCCAAAGATACACCATACGAGAATGGATTATACTTTTTTACTTTTCTTTTCGACAAATTGAAACATCCTTATGTACCCCCAAAGGCTACGTTTCATTGTGCATCTCCACGTGGAATGAGAATGCACCCGAACTTCTATTGTTGTGGAAAAGTATGTCTATCTTTATTGAATACTTGGTCTGGTCCAAAATGGAGTGCATGTCAAACATTAAAATCGATTGTTACAAGTATACAAATAATTTTTGATGATAATCCACTTATTCATGAACCGGGATATGATAATGAAAACAGTATAAATACAGCAAAAAAATATAGTGAAATTATCTCTTATGTAAACTTTTTGACAATAATAAATAGTGTTAAAAACAGAAATAGGTATATTTTTACTAAAGATTTTTCTAAAGAAATTGAGAATCATTATAAAAATAATAAAGTAAACATATTCAATAAAATACAAGATAATATTAAACTATACGGTGATAATTATTCATTCAACTTAAAACTTTATGGTATGAAAGGTAAAATAGAATACGGTGAATTGATCAATAATTTGGAATTATTGAATAAGCAACTACGTATTTAAAAATTTTATACTGCGTTTATAAAAAACAAACATTAATATGTCTCTTCATAAAATGGATGCAATACAAGAATCTCAACAAACAACTCCTTTAGATCATTTACCAAATACTTCAACAAAAGAAGAAGATTTAGTTAATAAAATATTAAGTGAATTGGAAGATAAAAATACAACTGTAGACACAATAGAAGAAGAAGAGTTACCCGAAATTCCTATTCAATCAATTCAAACTCAACCAATTTTACAAAAAACAGTATATTTACCTCCTCCGGTTTTGAATGAAGAAAAGGAAAGTTTTTTTACTAAATTGATGACTAACATTGATTTAGATGACATGTATTATTACATTAAACTTGGACTTATTGCAAGTATATTATTTTTTTTAATGGTACAATTTTCACATAAATTTAATTTTATTCTTGAAAAAATACCAAGTGCATTACAAGATGGACAACTAACTCAAGTGGGCAATTTTATAAAATCTATACTATTTGGTGTGTTACTTTCATTCTCAAGTCTTGTTGTATTGAAATAAAAACTTATGAAAAATTATTTTATTAATAACATTAAAGAATGTCGACACCAGTAGAAATTATTAAAAAAATCGTCATCGCATTAGCGTTAATATATGTAACGGTACATACTTATATGAAAAATTGGCAACCTGTGCTTACATTTATTCTAATTCTTATAATATCAAATGTATTAAATGTTGATACATCAATAGCATTCTTATCCGCTATGCTACTAGCATATGCTTCATATGATTTAATTAACATGGAACTTATGGAAAGTTTCGAAAGTTCTGAAGATGAGGAGGAAGAAAAAGTAGAAGAAAAAAAGGTTGAAGAAAAAGTAGAAGAAAAAAAGGTTGAAGAAAAGGACACACCAACCGAAGAAAGTGGTGTTTCCCTCGATTTAAGCGAAACCCTTCGCGACGCTTATTCTAAATTAACACCTGAACAATTAACAAGCATGACAAACGAAACAAAAGAACTCATGAAAACTCAAACTGAGCTTATGAAAACTCTTGAAGGTTTGACACCGATTGTAGAAGGCGGTATGAATATTATTCAAAAATTCAGTGGTAAAACAGGTGGTGATCTTGGAAAATCTTCAATAGGAGCTCTTATTAATAACCTCTCCCCTAAAGTATAAACCATCTTTATCATTATAGATAAGCCCCAATTGGTAACGTATCTTCACCTTGAAATCCTATTCTATTTTCTAATACTTTTTCCCCACGATTTGATACGTTAATGGAACGTTCCATCGGCTGTGTTCCCTGTTCTATATCTCTTATGTAACCTTCTCTTTGAGCTAACTGAACTATAATTTGCTCTACGCAAAAATCTATTACTAATTTATTCAAATCACGTATTTGACCTAATAAATTATCAGGTAGATTTTTTCCCTCTTGAAGATACGTAGATCTTAGTATTATTTCCAATTCAGTTGGATCTTGTTCTCCTATTACATGCTTCTCATTTGATTTCTGCCAAACATCATATCTAATTTGTTTTTGTATAGTATCAACATTAACATTCGAAAAAAAAGCTCTCGATAATGGAGTTTTTTCTTGCAAGGCTGATAGACTAGACATATTATTATATAATAATATTTATTTATAACATTAAAATCAATCATAAAAAATAAAATTATAAATTAATATGCTTATACAAAAATTCGTATATCAAATGCTTCTTACAGGTTTCCCTTCTTTAACTTACAATCCTATTACAAAAAACCCTTTTCATGCAAATTTTAAAGTAGATAGTAATAGTTTGTATGTTAATTATATTTTAAACGATGACGCGCGTTCAAAAATAGAAAGCTATATAGACGATGATTTGAAATTAGAACCAATATCTTTGGAAAAAGGTAAACGTAAAAACTATTTCTTGAGTATAAATATTTACAACGTAACCAGTCCAATATTAAATACGTTAAATACTGTAACTAGATGTGAAATAAATACTTATGTAAAAAGAAAAAGTGATGGAACGAAAGGGACTATTATTTTAGATTATACTTCAAATTCTTTATCAATGGATCCGGTAAATATATTTAAAAAACGTTCTACGTCAATGCATTATATTAAAAATAACAATCATATTGATATTGCTTCAATTTCTGAAAAATTTCAATTACTAGGATATATAGACATTGAAAATAATGATAACAATATATTCGTTACACATAGAGACTTACATAAATATACCGATTATGTCTTTTATAAAAATGGAATATATGATAAAATTTATTATGATTCTTCTTTAACTCATTGTATAACTTTAAAACCAATTAATAACGACATATCATTTAATTTTGACGATATTCAATATGATAATCTACATAGTATATTTTATTTTAAAGCCCCTATCTCGTTCTCGGGTGCAATGTGGTTTAATATTTTTGAAGAGAATTGAATATTTATTCTGTATTTTCCACGTCTATAGTTTCAGTTACTTTACCCAACATAACCAATGCATTTGAATCCATAACTGCAATTCTACCAAGACATGGTGTTTTTTCAAAAGGTTCTACAAAAAAAGGCTTTGTGGGTTCAAATACAACTTCCGCATTTTCACCTCTTTCAATAAATGGTGGATTCTCTACTTTTTCACCTCCGGTTTTTTTACCCGATTTCCAATTTATGGAAATCATTTTACATGATACTTTAGCAGTTCTTACATGTACAATAGGACAAAAGCCTTTTTTAAGTTGACCCGGATGTTCTTGGACATTAATCATTGCTGTAAATTGTTTTACAGGTTTTAGTTTGCCTTCATTCGGTTTGTATATTATATCACCGGCTTTAGGCATGTTCATTTTATTAAATCCTTTGATTTGCATACCAATATTATCACCCGGAATCCCTTCTGGATATTCCTTGTGATGCATTTGAATTTTAAACATTTTAAGACCGGATAGGTTTCTGGGAACAATTTCAATTTGATCATCCGGTTTAATCACACCTTGTTCAACTCTTCCTGTAATAACAGGACCTACACCAGGAATATTACATATCCCACTAATTGGAATCCGAACAGCACCATCTGTGTTTCTTTTTGGTGGTTTTATTAATTTTTCTAAAGCATCTAATATAGTAAATCCAGTAATCTTATTGTCTTTACTCAAATTGGCAGTCCATCCCTTGTACCAAGGCATTTTATCCGTTTTTTCAACAAGATTTTCTCCGTGAAATCCAGAATAGGGAATAAACGGAATTTTCATAGGTTTTAAACCACTATCTTTTAACATCTTAAAGAATTCGTCTTTAATCTCGTTATAACGTGTCTCAGACCAATCGCACGTATCCATCTTGTTAATCCCAACTATGATCTGTTCTACACCTAAAAGAGCTAGCAATCTTACGTGTTGACGCGTCTGTCCTTCTACTTCTCCTGTAGCATGATTTCCCTTTGCAATTGCCGCCTCAAAACCACCCTTTTCTGCAGGAACCAAAACAAGGGCTGCATCAGCCTGGCCGGCACCAGAAATCATATTTTTGACATAATCTCTATGTCCGGGTGCGTCTACAATTGTATAGTGATAACTATCCGTATAAAACTCTTTCGTGGCACAATTGATAGTTACACCGCGTTCTTGCTCTTCTTTTTGATTATCCATGTAAAATGCATACGCAAATGAACTTTTTCCTAAATTGTCTGCTTTCTCTTGCAACTTCGCGAAATCGCGTTGAGAAATACCACCCAATTTAAATATTAGATGACCAGTCGTCGTAGATTTTCCTGCATCAACGTGTCCAGTTACAACAATAGATATGTGATCTTTTCTTTCTGATAATGAAGCCATTTCTTATGAGTTGTATATCAACGATTGCCTTTATATATGCTTATTTTTAAGAAACATGTGTCTATATAAACAATGAAAATATAAACAATGAAATACAATTATACACAATTGTACACAAACAAATATGTTTATAGTAAAAGTGTATACGACTTCATGTAGTTTTCAATCAGTATTTTAATATTTTTGTAAACTAAAAAATAATTATCTTTAATATAAATAATGTTAACCGATTACGTTAAAAATCTCATATTTCTAGGTATTATTGTTACCGCCATACAATTTTCAGCAAGTCATTATAAAGAACATACAAATTATTTAAAAATAATGGCATTTTTATGGGGAGCACCTATGTTTTATTTCTTTTTATTATATGTGATGGTTAATGCAGGTAATAAAGAAACTATCATTCCATTTACAAAACATGCCGCCATAGGAACTTTAATGACTGTTCTTGCTATGTTTCTTACATTATTTATTATACATTACGATATAAATACAATAGTATTTATAAATCTTGCATTTTTATTTTTAATTCTTTTTTTATATTTTAACTATACTATTTATATATATTAAATTCGTCATATAACATACTTACTTCTCTATTTACTTATAACTTTGTAACATCTTTTTACTCTTTTTACTCTTTTTACTCTTTTTACCTTTTTTACCTTTTTTACTCTTTTCACTCTTTTTACCTTTTTTACCTTTTTTACCTTTTTTACTTTTTTTACCTTTTTTACTCTTTATAA
>Ga0209709_10000324_pt1 | contig 45625 bp, 35 predicted proteins | sample ArcticOcean_MG_C_2_FD_187435 | JGI IMG/M metagenome (GOLD analysis project Ga0209709, IMG submission 187435) | Marine microbial communities from western Arctic Ocean - ArcticOcean_MG_CB4_136 (SPAdes) (version 2) | ecosystem: Environmental > Aquatic > Marine > Oceanic | place: Arctic Ocean... | reverse complement strand
TTTAGATTAAACGGAAAAGGCGCTTACTTACGCCCTTATTTTGTTTTAACAAACGGAGACGGAATAAATAATTTTGATAAAGATTTAGGAGGACTGAAAATAGGAGGAAGAATTGATTTTTTACCTTTTGGTTTATTCACTAATAAAGGACAGTTTAGGCAAATTGATGTCATGAGGGAGTTAACACCAAAATTTGTAATTGGAGTTAATTACAGTCACAATTCTGGTATGACTAGTAGACGAGGAAGAGATAGCGGATCGATACTTTATTTAGATGAATTAGGTCAACAAAGTTTACCCGACTACACTAAATATGGAATTGATTTTTTGTTTAAATATAATGGCTTCTCTGCCCTTGGAGAATATGTCAAATCAAGTTCAACAGTTCCAACAGATATTACTCAAAGAGTTAGAAGCAGTAACGGAACGTTTTCATCAGATTTTAATGGTGAATTATCAGGAAATGGTGATCTTAATGATATGATTAATTATGTTAATGGAAGAATGATGCTTGGAAAGGCTTATAATATTCAAATGGGATACTTATTTAAATCTGGTATTACAATTGACTCTAGATACACCCATTTAAGGGCAGATGAAAACTCTTTTTTAAACAATGCTACTTTTTATAATAGGCCCAATTACTACACTGTAGGCATAGGTAAACTACTTGGAAGAAATTATGGTGCTAAGATTCAAGGATCACTAACTTTTGTGGATGGTAGTTTGGGTGTAAACCATGATAATGATACTGCTACTGATCCTGTTTTTAAAGATGAGTTACTTTTTAGATTAATTACAACTATATCTTTTTAAACACATATGATTAAATATTTGTACATATCGTTTTTTTTATTGGGGACTATACTCGCTGTCGGTCAGCCTAACCCACAAAGTAAAAAAATAACAAATGATTTTTTTCCAGACTATCAAGAATTATTAGAAATAACTCCAGCTTTAAAAAAGAAAAAAGGGTTTACTAATTATGAGGAATTAATGACCTTTCTGACTAATCTTAAAAATAAATTTCCAGATAAAATAGAAATAAAATTTATAGGCGAGTCACAAAAAGGATATGAAATACCAATTGTGTTTCTTAATTCAGAAAACAAAAATAATTTAAAGGTTTGGTTTAAAGGTGGACTACATGGCAATGAGCCTGCTGGAACAGAGGGTTTATTGTATCTTTTGGATAGATTACTTAATGACAGTAGCTTAAAATATCTTTTGGATAATACAAATATTGCTATTTTACCAATGGCAAATATTGATGGCTATATAAAGCAAAACAGATACGCATCAAATGGACTGGATTTAAATAGAGATCAGACGAAATTAATGGCTTTAGAATCTATTAATATTAAACAAGCATTTACAAATTTTAATCCTGACATTGCTGTAGATTTTCACGAATATAGACCATACAGAAAAGATTTTGCAAGAATGAGTGATTTTGGGATTACCTCTGTTTATGATGTGATGTTTTTATACTCTGGTAATTTAAATGTACCAGAAAATATTAGAGCAATCACAGATACTTTATTTGTTGAGAATGCTAGATCTGTTTTGTCTAATTTTAAACTTAGACATCACGACTATATGTCAACTACTAAACACCTTGGAGATATTCAATTTAATCAAGGGTCAACAAATGCTAGATCTAGCGCTACTTCATATGCCTTAAATAACACGATATCTACACTGATTGAAATTAGAGGAGTAGGGATTGGAAAAACTTCTTTTAAAAGAAGAGTAAATTCAGCTTTTTCTATTGCACTTTCCTATTTAAAAACAACTGTTGAAAATAGGGATTTTATTAAATCAGAATTAAAAAAATCATTAAACTATAATTCAAGCGATATTGTAGTTACCAGTTCCAGAACTGTAGAAAAGGAAATAATTCAAACTATTGATTTGAATTCAAATAAAATTATTGATTACGAGGTTACAATAAGAGATGCACTAAGATCCAATCCAACATTAGTTAGAGATAGACCTTTAGGTTATTTAATATTAGAAGAGAATATTGAATTGATCAACAAATTAAGAGTTTTAGGACTTGAAGTTAATATCGTTGAAAACGATACTATTATGAAAGTCGAGAAATTTAAAATTACAGATTACAATGATAATTTTGATAAGTACGAAAAAATGAATTTACAGTCCGTAAAAGCTTTGCTTATTGAAGATGAAATTACGATAAAACAAGGGACTTATTTAATTTTAACAAACCAAAGAGCTTCCAACATTTTGACAGAATTATTGGAGCCAGAAGCTCCAAACAGCTTCGTTAGTTTTGGAATTTTAAAAACAAAAATAAACCAAATATTACCTATATATAGATTAATAAATTAAAAAAACATAGTCATGAAAAAGATAGCATTTTTAATAATAATATTTATTACAACATTTATTACAGCTCAGGAAGCAAATCAAAACCAATCAGATTTTGACTTTGGTAATGGAGTTTCATTATCCTTTGAAGATGGTGATTATAACTTCAACATCAATGGTTTTATAAAACCTACATATGTTTATAATGAAATGACTAGTATTGTTGATGGTGGTACAATTAATGAAATAAATAGACAATTTAAGTCAAAGAACTCTGTGTTAGAAATATCTGGAAATGCAAAAAAAGAAAAAGTAAGCTTTAGTATTATAATGGATTATAGTCTAAGTAATCCATTATTAGAAGCTTGGATTGGATACCACCCAAGTAAAAGAGTTAACATATATTTTGGTCAAAAAAATACATTTTTAAATAATAGAGAAATGATTTTCAATGAAGATATTCTTCAATTTACGGATAGAAGTTTGCTTAGTCAAAACCATACTGGTTCAGATGGGGAAGAATTTGGGCTATTTATAGAAACTAGTTTTGGAGAAAAGTTTATTTTCTCTCCAAAATTTGCGATTACATCTGGTGATGGTAGAAACTCTTTCGGTGAAGACTCTAGAGATAGTGATCTAGGTGGTGTTAAATTTGGAGCTAGATTAGACTTGTATCCTTTTGGTAATTTTTCTGCAGGAAATGAAGGGTCTGTTGATCTAGTAGGTGAACAAAAACTAATTATGGAGCTTGGTTTTGCTTACAGTAAAAATATTGGAACTAGTCATAGAACAGGAGATGGTCATGGTGATATTATGTTTTATGATGTAAATGCAAACAATAATTTACCAGATTACGAAAAAGTATTTGTTGATCTATTATTGAAATATAAAGGATTTTCTTTTTTAGCTGAATATGCTGATGCAGCAGCTTCTGGTTTAAATGAAACTTATACTGATACATTCAATTTATTAATTCCACAACAAATTAGTGAATACTTAGTTTTAGGAAGTAGTTATAATTTTCAGCTAGGATATATCTTCCAAAATGATATTGGAATTGATTTTAGATATGAATTTTCTTCACCTGAATTTACTAACCAAAATAATAATGCATATGAAAACTCAATTCTTCAGGATTTTGAAAATATGAGTTTAGGTATCTCAAAATACTTTGACGATAATAATCTAAAAATTCAAGTTGGAGTTTCGTCAATAAAATATTTTTATGGAAATGAGACTACTATTGCTGAATTAGTTTGTCAGATTCGATTGTAATTATCATATTTTTATAGATTATGTGCTACTATTTTTGTGTAAATTTATTGTTTAGGTAAACCTATGTTATTAAAAAATAGATATCTTTTTTACACATTTTTTTTCATTGCTTACTCTATTTTTTCTCAACAATTTAGAGATGCCTCAATTTATTCTGATTTAAATATCTATCAAAATAACAATGGTGTTGCTGTTGCAGATTATGATCAAGATGGAGATTTAGATATTTTTATTGTTGGTAGTTTTTCTGAAGACAACAACATTCAAACTTGGAGTCGATTATTACAAAACACTAATAATGGTAATTTCATTGATGTTACAGAAAATACTGGTATTGAACAATACTTAAATCATGATATTGTTCTAAATGATATTGGTTTTCTTGATTTACAGGATGACTTTGGTGATAGACTATCCGCTTCTTGGGGAGATTTTAATAATGACTCTTTCCCTGATCTTTTCTTGGGAAATTCTAACCAAAGTCAATTATATCAAAATAACACAGATGGTTCATTCACTAATGTAACTGATCTATCTGGCTTAGCAATAGACTGCGATACTTGCTTTATTACTAGTGGTTTATGGTTAGACTATGACCTTGATGGCTTACTCGATCTTTTTATTACAGATTATCACTCTATGTCTAACAATAAACTTTATAAGAATCTTGGTGGTGGAGCTTTTGAAATTGTAGACTTAAGTGATCAGCTTAGTACATCAAATAGCTTCTCTTCTATTGTTATTTATGCTAATGATGATAATTACCCAGATATCTATATAGCTAATGATCATGACCAAAACAATGTCTTATTAATAAACCAACAAGGTGAGGGTTTTATTAATGAAGCAGAATCATTCAATTTGCAAGATCCATATGATGGTATGGGTTTAGCAACCAGTGATTATGACAATAATAATAATTTTGAAATCTTAGTGACAAACATAAAAGAAAATAGTTTTTACGTAGATGAATTTATGGATAATCAATATGTAAATAACTCAGAAAATGTAAATATATATGACACAAATTGGGCCTGGGGAGCTAACTTTTCAGACTTTAATAATGATGGATTTGAAGATTTGTTTATTGCAAATGGTTTTTCAGTTCATGAAGAGAATGAATTTTTTGTAAATATATCTACGGGAACTCAATCTGTTCAGTCAAGAAAATTCCTTAAAACTGATCCGCTAGAAAATCAAGTTGAATTAACTAAAAGTAGATCTTTAGCTTCATTTGATTATGATAATGATGGAGATTTAGATTTGTTAATATCTAATTTTGATTCCACCCTTTTATTATATGAAAATAAATCAGTGGACACATATTTCAATAATGATGACCAAGTAAAATGGATTAAAGTTAAGTTAAAAGGTACAGTTTCAAATAATGATGGTTTAGGGTCTATTGTTGAAATATATCCCAATAATGATATAGATCAGTCTAGGTTATACCATGGTTCGTCCTACCAAAATCAGTCACTACAATCAATTCATTTTGGTTTAGATAACGCTACATCAATTGATAGTTTGGTAGTCACTTGGCCAAATACAGGTAGCCAAGTTTATCAAAATATTAGTGTAAATACCTCGATTACTATTATTGAAAATGAAGGAGTAACAGTAAATAATAACAACACTTCTGTAAAAATTGAGGGTTGTACAAATGTCAATTCTTGTAATTATAATTCAGATGCAACTGTAGATGATGGTTCTTGTCAGTTTTTAAGCGCCGGATCCTTAGAAGGAGAAAATAATATTCAACCACTTGTTCCTTATAATTACTCTTATCAATCAAATGATGCGGATAACTACTTCTGGAGTGTTGTTAATGGAACTATAATTAGCGGTCAAGGTACTTCAAATGTTTCTGTGATTTGGGATGTAGCTGTGGATGGTAGTTTGTCGGTGAGTGCCTTTAATAATGAATGTTCAACTGAGACAGAAATGTTAAATATTACTATTGACACATCTGAGATAGATTGGATATCTAACAATATTTCTATTGCAAGGCTTTGGAATGAAATATTATTAGAAGCAATAAGAAATGACTTTGCTAGACCTACTGTACATGCTAGAAATCTATTTCATATTAGTGCTGCAATGTACGATGCATGGGCGATAATTAAACAACAAGGTTCTACATATTTAACTGGGCAAATTGTAAATGACTTTAATGTTGATTATGGATCTTTTAGCAATGATTTGACTGATGAAGAAAATATGACAACTGCAATTAGCTACTGTGCTTACAGGTTGATTTCTCATCGTTTCTCTCAATCACCTAATTCAGAGTACATAATTAACTTGGCCAGTTTTTACATGAATCTATTAGATTATGATATTGAAAATTACGAGACTTTAAATAATACCCAAGACCCTATTCATTTAGGTAATTATATTGCAGAAAATTATATACTGTATGGTTTACAGGATGGTTCAATGGAAGAATTAAATTATGAAAACCAGTATTATCTTCCTGTAAATGATCCTTTATCCCCACTATTAAGTGGAAATGAAAATATTAATGATCCAAATAGGTGGCAGCCCCTAACTTTAAATGTTTTTATTGATCAAAGTGGTCAGCTAACTGGAGAAAACACTCCGTCTTTTCTTGGTGCTGAGTGGGGTAATGTTAACCCCTTTGGCTTAAATCAAGAAGATTTAACTGTTTTTTCAAGAGAAGATAACAACTATAATGTTTATCATGATCCAGGACCACCACCTCTTTTAAATAACTCCGATCAAGAGTCTTTTGACTTTATCAATGCATTCTCAATGGTCTCTATTTGGGGGTCACACCTTTCTTCAGAAAATAATGTTTCTTGGGATATATCTCCAAATTCAATCGGTAATTTTTCTTTAGATAATTTACCGATTGAAGTTTCGGATTATAATAATTTTTATAATTACTTTACAGGCGGTGACAATAGTGCTGGTCATGATATAAATCCATTTACGAACCTTCCGTATGAACCTCAATACTCATTAAGAGGTGATTATGCCAGAGTTTTAGCTGAATTTTGGGCAGATGGACCAGATTCGGAAACACCTCCTGGACATTGGTTTGTATTATTAAATAAGGTAAATGATGATCCTTTACTAGTTAAGAAATTTCAAGGAACTGGAGATGTTTTATCTACTTTAGAGTGGGATATTAAGTCTTATTTTATTTTGGGAGGAACCCTTCACGATGTTGCAGTGTCTGTGTGGGGAATTAAAGGATGGTATGATTATGTAAGACCTATTTCAGTTATTAGATATTTATCGGGGCTAGGGCAGAGCACTGACCCATTGTTAGATAATTATCACCCCCAAGGATTACCAATTGTTGAGGGTTTTATTGAAACTGTTGAAGAAGGAGATTTTTTACAAGGAGATAACAATGAAAATATTGGTAAAATTAAACTGTTTACATGGCGTGGGCATGATTATATCGATGATGAAGATTTGGATCAAGCTAGCGTGGGATGGATTTTAGCTGAAAATTGGTGGCCTTATCAAAGACCAACTTTTGTAACACCAAACTTTGCAGGTTACGTTTCTGGACATTCAACATTTTCTAGAGCTGCTGCAGAAGTTTTAACGATGTTTACAGGTACTCCATACTTTCCAGGAGGTATAGGAAAATTTTCTGCACCTAAAGATGAATTTTTGGTATTTGAGCAAGGTCCAAGTGAAAACATAGAGCTTCAGTGGGCTACCTATAGAGACGCTTCTGATCAGTGTAGTTTGTCTAGAATTTGGGGTGGCATCCATCCTTATATAGATGATATTCCAGGAAGGTTAATTGGAAACACAATTGGTAATGAAAGTTTTGAATTTGGAGCAAGTTATTTTTCTGATAATTTATCTACCGATTTTATTGACAATCCTCTTCTTAAATTAAAATCTAATCCAATTAATTCTAATGAACAAATTGAGGTTTTAAATACTTTAGGAATTGAAAATTTTAAATTATTTAATTTGATTGGACAAAGAATTAGTATTCTAGAAAATTACAACCCCTCATCTAAATCAACTACTTTATCTCATGATTATCTGACTCCTGGAATTTATGTATTAAATAATAAAAATTATAGTTGGAAAATTATAGTACGTTAGTATGATTACATCTAAGAGAACTTATTTAAGGAAATTTAAAGCTGAGGACTGTGAGCTGCTTTTTAACTTAGACTCTAATTCAATTGTACATGAATATCTGTATAATATGCCTATGAAATCACTTTCAGAAGCTAAAAAGTATATTTCTGTATTATTAAATCAGTATGATAAATATGGATTAGGGAGATTGATTGTTTTTGATAAAAATAATAACTTTATCGGTTGGGCTGGTTTGAAATATAATATTTCAACAATTAACAATAAAAGCAACTTTTATGATCTTGGATTCAGATTAAAACCTGAATATTGGGGGAAAGGAATAGCTACAGAAGTATCTATAGCTATTTTACATTATTATAAGAGCGATAAAAAGATAATCAATAATATTTATGCTATAGCCTCTACTGAGAATATAGCTTCAAATAAGGTTTTACTTAAAAGTGGTCTTAGTTTGATAACGGAATTTAGTTTACTTGGCAAGCCTGTTAATTGGTATGAGTTGTAATATTATTAAATTTCATTTTTTGTTGTTTTTAAAATTATCACTAGTTTCGTTCAATAAATCCACTATTATGAAGCAATATTTATTTGTATTATCTTTTTTAGCATCATCATTTTTATACTCACAATCTGATACATCCTTATTAAACCATTATAATGATTACTATAAACAGATGAAAACTCAAGGAGATGTTCAAGGCGTAATCAATGCTTTAACTCATTTGAGTATATTATCTCCGGATCAAGCAAGAAAAGATACTTTAGCATTTTTATATATGAACGAAGGGAAATATATTCAGGCTATAAATACTATTGGTATTGATCAAAAAGAAAATGATTCTGACATGGCTGTTAAGGTTAAGGCTAGATCATTACAAATGTTAAATCAAATTGATAGATCCGTGGAGCATTATGAAGAGCTTTTTAGGAGAAATCCAAATTCACTTGTAGCATACGAGTTAGCAGATTTAAAAATTCAATTAGATGACTTGTTAGGTGCTACGAAGCATATAACCTTCGGAATTGCTAACTCTAAAAGTGATGTTATGAGAGCTTTTTATGAATCACAAAGTCAGTATCAAGTTCCAATGAAGGCAGCTTTTATATATTTAAAAGGTCTAGTGAGGTTCAAGGAAAATAAATCTTTAAACATTGATGCAGCAATTGAAATTATGGATGAGGCTTTAGCTATTGCACCTAATTTTAACTTAGCAAAAATCAGTAAAGATGCCTTATTGTCTCAGAAAATTAATCAATAATTTGTAAATCTTTTTCTATGGTTTTATTTATTTGATAAATAAAATTATAGTAAGATTCAATTAATTTATTATTAATTAAAACTTTATTTACGGACTCTAAACCAGACTCAGATAATACTGATTCGAGCTGTAGAATATTTGTTTCTAATACAAGAAGTCTTGATGTTATTGATTTAATGTTTAATTTTTCAGGCAAAGTTTTTCTTAAATCACTTATTGATTCTTTTAGATAGTTGTCTTTTTCTTTAAAAGTTGAATAATCTCCTTTTGTTAGATTATTAATAATATTTTGTAATTCTTGTAAACTAGACCACTGTTGGGTTATGGTTTTAGCTTCAGGGCTTAATTCGTGGCTAACTATCTTAGAGTTCAAGTTAATATTATAATCTTCTTTATTACTAAAGTCTAATTTAGTTTCATTATTAGTTGAATTATTACAACATTGAAGTAAGAATATAAATATTATATATTTTTTCATTTTCTTGGCTTAAATATCATGTAAAATATTAATAATAGAATTAATAATTCTATTTCAAAACCAAACACATAATCTGGTAATCCTAAAATAGTTTTTTCACCTGTACCTAAAATTAGAAAGTTTTTTACAATAGGTGGTTCAGCTACATATAAGTAGTTTGAACCAAGCGCAGAATTGACAGGCATTACTATAGCTAAAAGTATGTTTATCCCCCCAAAGGCTTTTAGCCATGAGTATTTACCTAATTTCATCTTCATTCGATACATAATTAACAAGGGGATCACTATTATTGAAGCGTGTTTAAAGTAAAACATTATATAAAAGAAATAGTTGTCATTGTATAATGTGATTTGTGGAGTTGAAAGTGAGACAAGACCACCAATAATTCCGCAAAAAAATAAAAACTCAAATAAAAACTGTTTCTTTTTTACAAAAAAAATAATACAACAAATAATTGCGGAAATACTACATAAATGTAGTGGTAAATCTTCTTTTAATGTCCAAGACCCGCTTGATCCTAAAATTATGTGATAGGCTAAGGTCATGCTTAAGATAATCATAGAGCTACTTTTTAAAAACATCTGTAGGTTTTGGTTTTTAACTCTATAGGACAAGAAAAAATAGAGACAACCAAAAAAAATAGTGATGGACATATTTATAATCCATTGTTGAGAAAGAAATTCTATTGCAAATGGTTCATCCATAATATTTTTATAATTATCATGACTAATATAATTATAAAAATAATAACTCACTGAAATAGTAGTTATTTTTCACTCCAAATTTTTAGTCTAGTCTAGAATTCTGTTATTTAATAATAAGTGAATCTTCTGACTTCAGAAATATACTTAGCTAATCGAATTACTTGGTGGGTATATCCATACTCATTATCATACCAAACATATAAAACCACTGTTTCATCATCAGTAATTGTTGCTTCGCTATCAAAAATGCAGGGAGCAGTAGTACCGATAATATCTGTCGAAACTAATTCCTTATTTATAGAGTATTTTATTTGCTCAACTAATTCGCCATTAAGAGCATTCTGTTTCATTATAGCATTTAAACTATCTTTGTTAGCTGATATTTTTAATTGTAAATTTAATATGGCTAAAGACCCATTGGGTACAGGAACTCTAACTGCGTTTGATGTTAATTTCCCTTTAAGTTTTGGAAATGCTTTTGCTACTGCACTTGCAGCTCCAGTTTCAGTGATAACCATATTTAATGCGGCTGCTCTACCTCTTCGATGTTTAGTATGCATATTGTCTACTAAATTTTGATCATTTGTATAAGCATGTATAGTTTCTATGTGACCTTTTTTAATGCCGAAATTTTCTTCAATAACTTTTAATATTGGAGTAATTGCATTAGTTGTACATGAAGCTGCAGAGTATATTGATTCTAATTCTGGATTATGATTTTTATGATTAACTCCATAGACAATATTTGGAACACCTTTGCCGGGGGCTGTTAATAATACTTTAGCGGTACCTTTAGAGACTAAATGCTTACTTAACTCTTTAAAATCTCTAAAAGCTCCTGTATTATCTATTACTAAAGCATCTTTAATTTGATACTTAGTGTAGTCAATGTTTTCTGGTTTTGAAGCAGAAATCATATAAACTGTTGTACCATTAATTACTAGTGCATTGTTTTCTAAATCAACTTCAACAGTTCCTAAAAAATTTCCATGCACAGAATCTATTCTTAAAAGTGAAGCTCTTTTTTCTAACACAGATTCATCAATATCACCTCTCGTAACTATTGCTCTTAAACGTAATTGTGACCCTCTGCCAATTTGAACCATTAACTCTCTTGTCAGTAGCCTTCCAATTCTTCCAAAGCCATATAAAACTACGTCTTTTGGTACTTGCTTTTTAGTTTTTTTTATTTCTTTTAGCTGATGCTTGACAAATTCTGTTTTATGAAGATATTTATTTGTACTCAAATGAAACTCATATACCAATTTACCGATATCTAATTTAGATGGTTGAAGGTCTAATTCATGTATAGATTTAGATATCGATAATACATCAGTAATAGATATAGGTTTATTAATAAATTCTTTAGCGTAAGAGATTAAATTCAGAACTTCACTAGCTCTTTTGTCTATTAAAGAGTTTTTGAAAAGAACTAGTTCAATAGATTTATCATACCACAAATCATGTACTATATTTATAAATTCTATGGTTAATTTCCTATTTTCTGTTTCTAACGAAACTTCATTATCATAGTTTTTTATTGAAGACATTTTATATTTTTATGTAAAAGTATTTCTTTTTTAAATACGAAATCGATTTCGAGATTTTTTTATAAATTAAAAATAAAAGCTTGATCAAAATTTAAATTAGAAACAAATTAGAAGTTTATAAAAACAGAAAACCCTGTAAATCATAGACTTACAAGGTTAAAATGTGGTACCTCCAGGAATCGAACCAGGGACACATGGATTTTCAGTCCATTGCTCTACCAACTGAGCTAAGGTACCTTATAAGGTGTGCAAATATAGATTCATTTTTATTATTCCCCAAAATAAATTCGTAAAATTCCTTTTTGTAAATTTGTATTAATATAATAACATGAATTTAACTTTAGATATAGGTAACACATACGCTAAATTAGCAGTTTTTGATAAGAATTTAGTTTTATTAAAAACATTTAATATAGAATTAATCTACGATAATATCGATGATTTCTTAAAGCTATATCCGACAATCAAAAGCCTTATCGTTTGCTCAGTAACAGATTATAATTTAAATTTTGATAAGTATAATTTTAATAATATTCATTTTGTCTCAGAAAAATCAAACATTCCTTTTATAAATTTATATTCTTCAAAAAATTCTCTAGGGAATGACCGTATTGCTTTAGTTTCTTCAGCATCAATCAACTATCCTAACAAAAATGTCTTAATTATTGATGCAGGTAGTTGTATCACCTATGATTTTATTAATAATAAAAATCAATATTTGGGTGGAGCTATTTCTCCAGGAGTTAATATGAGATTTAAATCATTGAATAATTACACTTCTAAATTACCATTAGTAACTCCTTTTTTAACGGAGCTTGAAGTTGGGACAGACACATTGGATTCTATTAATATTGGTGTTTTGAATGGAGTGATCTTTGAAATTGAAGGATTTATAGCACAATATTCATCTAGATACGATAATTTAACAGTTATTTTAACAGGTGGAAACTCGGATTTCTTGTCTAACCAATTAAAAATTAGCATCTTTGCGAATCAAAATTTCTTATTAGAAGGACTAAACCATTTAATTAAACTAAATATTTCAAGTTGAAAAAAAATCTATTTTATATAATTTTATCTTTAATTTCTATCAACTCTTTTTCTCAAGGTAGTGCATCTCCTTATTCATTTTATGGTATAGGAAGCTTAAACTTTAACGGAACAACTGAGAATAGAGCAATGGGTAGACTGAGTATCGTAACAGATAGTATACACATGAACTTTAGAAATCCTGCTTCTTTTACAGGTAATGATTTAAAAGCTTTTAATAATGAAGGTAGATTAGTTAAGTTTACAGTTAGTGTTGGTAATTCTGATACCAATTTTAAAACAGATAATGCTTCTGCAAAATCAACTACAACTTCGTTTGATTATTTAGGATTATCAGTTCCTATGGGTAAATTTGGAATTGGCTTTGGTTTAATGCCGCACTCATCAGTTGGATATAAGCTAGAATCATTGGACGATGATGATTTAATTAAATATAAATACTCTGGAAAAGGCGGTCTAAATAAAGTCTTAGTGGGACTTGCTTATCAATTTTCTGAAAGTTTAGCTATTGGAATGAATTTTGATTATAACTTTGGTAATATTCAAAACAATGGAGTTGAGTTTTTATACGATGATGATTCAGAACCATTAGATTATCATAGTAGAGAAGCTAATAGGTCTGATTTAAGTGGGTTTAGTTATAACCTAGGGGTTACTTTTAAACCGATGTTAACAGATGTAATTCAATTACATTCAGCATTTACTTTCTCTCCAGATTATAATTTAAATTCAGAGAATAGTAGAACCTTTTCATCCATTGTAATTAATGCTAATTCTGGTGAAGAATACCCAATCAATGAAATAAATGTTGATTTAGAATCACTAGGCTTAAAAGAAACAAATTTGTCAATGCCATCTAAAACATCAATTGGTTTGGGAATTGGAAAACTTAAAAAATGGTTTATTGGTACTGAATATACTTTTGTAAATACAAGCGTATTCAAGTCGGATTTAATAAATATTGAGAATAGTAGTTATGAAGATGGTTCGACAATTTCTTTTGGAGGATATTTTATTCCTGAATTTTCTTCATTTAATAATATATTAAAAAGAATAGTTTATAGATCTGGAATTTATTTTGAAAAAACAGGACTAATTATTAACGATCAATCAATATCAGAAATCGGTATGACTTTTGGAATAGGTGTTCCTGTAGGTAATATGTTTTCTAATCTAAATTTTGCTTTAGAGGTTGGTAAACGTGGTACAACTGATGCAAATTTAGTTGAAGAAAAATTCGTAAACTTAAAAATGAGCTTATCGTTAAATGATAGATGGTTTGTTAAAAGAAAATATAATTAATTATGAAAAAAATACTTAGCTTATTATTTATTTCACTTTTTTTTACTTTTTCATTTTCACAACAAAATGAAGATGACATTAACTCTCTTTCAATTTTTAGTGAATATGCAAAAGCAAAAAATTATGATGCTGCATTCACTCCTTGGATGGAACTGAGAAACAGAAACCCAAAATTTAATTCAGCTATATATACTTATGGAGAAAGAATTTTAAAACACAAAATTAAAAATTCATCAGCAGAAGAAAAAGTACAGTTTATAAATGATCTAGTATTACTTTGGGTAGAAAAAAGAGAAAATTTTTCTAAAAAAGCACCTCTTGGAGCTACATTGGCTAAGGCTGCACAACTCCAATATGATTATAGAAGTATATTAAACATTTCTAATATAGATTTGTTTAATTTATTTGATAATGCTTACAAAACTGATTTAAAAACATTTAACAATCCTAAGAATCTTTATACATATTTTAAATTAATGGTAGAGTTGTATGACTCTGGTGAAAAAGGTGTTGGAGAACTTTTTACCAAGTATGATGAGGTGTCAGAAAAAATAGAACTAGAAATTAAAAATTTTACAAATAAGTTAAATCAATTTATACCTGAAAATGAAGATCAACAGCAGGTACTATCAAAAAAACAAAAAAGTCAATTTAAATCCTACACTAGTTTTCTGAAAGCTTATGGGCAGATATCAAATGGTATGGATATAGATTTAGGAGAGAGAGGTAACTGTGAGAATTTAATTAAAATGTATGAAAAGAATTATGAGGAGAATATGAATGAAGGAATCTGGTTGCAAAGAGCTATGAGTAGATTAGCAAATAAAGACTGTATAGACACGGAATTATTTATTACTATTTTACAGCAAAAAAATAATTTAGAACCTAACCCAGACACTTCATATTATCTTGGCATAATTAAAGATAAAGAAGGTAAAAGTGATGAAGCTTTTGCGTATTACACTCAAGCTATTGAGTTAGAGACTGACGGTTATGAAAAAGCTAAAATTTTATTTAGAATAGCCACAAAATTCAAAAAAAGTGGTTTATTTTCAAAAGCAAGAAAATACTATAGACAAGCTTTGAGATTTAATCCATCAATGGGTAAATGCTATATAGCTATCTCGCAGATGTATGCATCAAGCGCAAAAAACTGTGGTTCTGATAACTTTACTCAAAGAGCTGTTTATTGGCTAGCTTCAGATGAGGCTCTCAAAGGAGCTAAGGTAGACCCTAATCTTAAGAAAGTTGCAAATAGTTCTTCTAAAAATTATCTTTCAAAAGCCCCACAAAAAAGTGAAATATTTTCATCCGGCAGAGAAGGTGAATTGATAAGTATAGGTTGTTGGATAGGCATTAGTGTTAATGTTCCAAAATTATAATGAAATATTTTTATCTCTTTGTTCTTGTCGTGTTAGTTTTTTCATGTAAAAATGAATTTTCTGAAATAAGAACTTTAGATTTTAATAACTCTCCAGTCACAGTTGCTAAAAATATTAATTCAATATATACTGATTCAGGTATAGTTTCATCAAAATTAATTAGTCCTAAAATGTATAATTTCTCTAACATGGATTTTCCTTATTTTGAATTTCCCGAATCCGTTGAGATAATTTTTTATGATAAAAACAAGAATGAGAGTAAAATTACTGCTGATTATGTTATTTCTTATAACAAAACAGACCTTGTTGATTTACGAAGTAATGTAATAATTATAACGAGTACTAATGACACATTATATACCGAACAACTATATTATGATAAAGGGCAAGAGTGGTTGTTTACAAATCACCCATTTAGATACAAGTCATTTGACAAAGACATCAAAGGAGTTGGATTTGATTCAAATATTAATTTTTCAAAAATTAGTTTTCTTGATGTTAATGGTTATGTCCTATTAGAGGAATAATTACTATATTTATTTACTATATAATATTATGAGGAAATTAAGTTTTTTTAAATATGCTTATCTTGTTTTTGCAATTCTTTTTTTTAATGAATTTATCTCAAACCTAGGTGGTAGTATAACTAATTCAATTTTATATTTATTATTGTGTTTTTTAGCGATTTTCATTTTCTTTTTTAGAAAAAAATTTCAAAATCGATTTAATTCAAGAAATAAATAACTAGGATGTATATTGACTACGTTATTGTTGTAATTTCATTGTTATTTTCAGCTTTCTTCTCAGGTATGGAAATAGCATATATTTCTTCAAATAAAATTGCAATTGAAATTGAAAAAAAAGAAAAAAACTTCACATCATCTATTTTATCTAGATTAACTTTAAAGCCCTCAAAATTTATTGCCTCAATGCTTATTGGAAACAACCTATCACTAGTCATTTATGGCTTTTATATGGGGGACATATTGATCATTTTTTTTGATTATTTACCAATATTTGATTCCGCATTTTTAAATAAATTAATAACAGAATTTAATCTTCTAACTAAAACTATTATATCTACAGTAGTTATTTTAATAACTGCTGAATTTCTTCCTAAAGTCTTATTTCAAATATATTCTTTTCGGTTCCTTAAATTCTTCTCACTACCAGCATATTTTTTTTATTTATGTTTTTACTATATATCTGACTTTGTACTGTGGATTACAAATTTCATTCTTAAAATTTTCTTTAAAACACAAGGAGATAAGATTCAATTACTTTTTAGTAAAGTTGAGCTTGGGAATTACGTAGATGAACAAATAGATGCATCTTCAGAAGACCAACCAATTGATAGTGAGGTTCAAATTTTCCAAAATGCATTAGATTTCTCAACTTCCAAAGCTAGAGATATTATGGTACCTAGAATTGAATTATGTGCTTTAGAAATTCATGATTATATTTCAAAACTAAAAGAGACACTTATCTCAACAGGTTTTACAAAAATATTAATTTACACAAATACGATTGATGATATAATTGGATATGTACATTCTCATGATTTGTTTAAAAACCCAAAAACTATTAAATCAATGCTGTTGCCAGTAGAATTTGTTCCAGAATCTATTTTAATTAAAGACTTATTAAGTGTTTTGACTAAAAAAAGAAAAAGTATAGCAATTGTTTTAGATGAATATGGGGGAACCTCTGGAATGATAACAGTAGAAGATATAGTGGAGGAACTATTTGGCGAAATAGACGATGAGTTTGATGTTAATGATTTAATCGAGACAAAATTCAACAATAATCAATTCAATTTTTCTGCTAGACTTGAGGTGGATTATTTAAATGGGCACTATAACTTAGATTTACCAGAAAGTGAAGATTATGAAACTTTAGGAGGTCTAATCGTTAATTTTACAGAAGAAATACCCAAGTTACATGAAGAGGTTTTAATTAATAATTATCACTTTAAAATCATTGATGTTTCAGACACAAAAATTAATATAGTTTCATTGATAATCAAGAAATAATTTTGTTTTTATTATTAAGAAGAAAATGGTACTTTTGGCGACTATATATAAACTAAGCAACAATGGCAATATTAAATAAGATAAGACAGAGATCATTATTTTTAATACTAGTTATAGCAATGGCATTATTTGCATTTGTTTTAGCTGACGTTTTTAAAAATAGTGATGGTTTTTCAACTGCTGACCAGAATTTATTAGCGACTATCAATGGTATCGATATAGAACGTGATGACTTTGAGAAAGAATTTCAAAATCAAATAAGAAGACAAAATTCTGATAAATATAAGGGACCTAAACTTTCTGATAAACAGATTAGGGATAATGTTTGGAGTGTCGAGCTAAGGAGTGTTATTTTAAAAAATCAATTTAATAGAATTGGTATTTTTGTTGAAAAGAATCAAATGAGATCTTTAATAAAAAACTTTTCTTTTAATGAATTCAAGAATGAAGATGGTTTGTTTGATGAAAATAAATTAAATGAGTTTATTGCTAATTTAAAAGAAATTTCTCCTTTGAAATATCCTTTTAATGGTGGTGAAATTAACTATAATGACTGGAATAATATTGAAAGTGATCTTGCTCAAAATGCATTAGATAACAGTTATTCTAATATGATTAGTTCTGGATTAAGGTCTACACTTTTTGATGGAAAAACAAATTATCATTTCCAAAATGACAATGCAGATATAAAATTTGTATATTTTCCGTATAGTTCAATTCCAGACTCTCTAACTTCTGTTTCTAATGCTGATTTAACAGCATATATTAAAGGTAATTCAAAAAAATATTCAGTCGAAAAATCAAGAGATTTAGTTTACGTAAAATTTGACGCATCTCCATCAGTAAAGGATGAAAAAGATATTGCTGATAATTTATCTAAGTTAATTATTGACAGAGAAGAGTATTCTGAAAAAGTACTAGGTTTTAAAAATACTGCTGACCCTGAGTCATTTTTAAATAGATATTCTGATATTAAATTATCTAATTCTTATGTTTTTGAAAATGCTTTTGACATAGAAAATTCATCTAAAATATTTAATTTAAAACCTGGAGATTTATATGGCCCTTACAAAGAAAAAGGGTTTATGAAAATTACAAAATTATTAGATACAAAGATGATATCTGATTCAACTGAAGTAAGACACATATTAATTTCTTATACAGGCTTAGGTATGTCAAATTTAAATGAAGAACCAATAACTAGGACCGAAGCTCAAGCTAAAACTACTGCAGATAGTATATATAGATTAGTTAAAAGAAATAGAAACAATTTTAAAAAAGTATTAGATTTATCATCTGATACACCATCAATTCAAAGAGGGGGTATAAGAAAGTTCCCATATAATGCTCAAGGATTTGGAGATAAGTTTAAAGTTTTTTCATTTGAAAGTAAAGTAGGTGAAATTTCTGTTATAGAGTCTAATTTAGGTTTTCATGTAGTAGAAATATTATCTCAAAATAAGAAAAGAAAAGCGGTTAAAGTTGCTGATCTTGGGCTTAAAATTGAACCCTCGAGTGGAACTTTAGACAGTGTATATAATTCAGCTAATAAGTTTCAAGAATTAGCTTCTAAATCTGATTTTAGAGTAGTGGCAAAAGAAAATAATTACACACTTAAAACAACTAATAAAATTAAAGAATTAGATGAAAATATTCCTTCGCTAGGGGCTCAAAGAGATTTAATTAAATGGTTGTATAATGAAAGAACAGATGTTGGAGACTTTAAGGAATATGATTTAAAAAATGGCAGCATAGTTGTTGCAATGTTAGCCTCTATTAATAAAGCTGGTTTAATATCCAATGAAAATGCTCCACTATCTGCCATAGCTGCAATTAAGAATAATAAGAAAGCTGATTTAATCTTAAAAAAGATAAAAGGAAAAACTCTTCCACAAATTTCTGAAAATCAAAATCAAAAGATTCAAACTGCATTAGCTGTTAATATTTCTAGTCCAACCCTGTCTGGAGTAGGTAATGAGCCAGAAGTGATAGGCAGCTCTTTTGGTCTTGAAGAAGGTCAAACCTCTAAAGCTATTTTAGGTAATAAAGGAGTATTTTATATATATTTAGAAAAGTTGAATATTGCTCCAGATTTACCAAATTACCTTATGTTTTCAAATAATTTGAGTGCTGCAAAAATTAATAATCTTAAAACAAAGATTTATGAGGCACTAAAAGAGGTGTCAGAGATTGTGGATAATAGAGCTTTATTTTATTAATTGGGTGTAATCAAATATAGTTTTATAGCCTTTTTCTATGAAATATTCCATGTCATTTTTTGAACCAGTTGCTAGAACAAAGTCACCACCCCATGCTCCTAAGCTTTTAACTATACCTTTTTTGTAGTCTTTAAACAGTCTATTCTTTATAGGTTCAGTGTCTATTAATTTTGAAATTAATAACTCATGTTTAATTAAGCATTCTTCAAACTCATTTATATTATTAGTTGCTACTATAGTTTGATTAATAAATTTAAACTGATTCTTGATTTCTTCATTTAGGATGTTTTTTTTAGACCTGTAGTATTTAATTCCATCTCTGCTATTTTGTTTATTCCCTAAATAAATAAAGAAAATATTTTCTTTATAAATTGGATTAAATTTAGATTTTGTGACAGTTATTTTACTGTTATAATTATTAAATTGGATAGGGTACTCGGACTGAGCACAAGCAATATCATAACCGCTTCCACCAAATGTTAGTTGTAATAATTTATATGAATCTACTTTTGCCCAATTAGCTAAATTATTAATAAGTGTAGAAGATGTTCCAAGCCCCCAATCTTTTGAAAATGATAATTTTGAAACAAAATCATAGCCTACAGAATTATTAACTTTTGTGCTATTTAATTTAATAATTGAATTAAATACATTTAGTAATGTTTCTGAAATATTGTTTTTACTACCTGTATACGTTATTTTTTTTTCTGAGTTTATAAGATATTTCTCTTTAAACCAAATATTGTGATTGTAATCATAACTAGTCCAATTTATGCATTTTGAATTATTTTTTAATACCGACAATGATTGTCCGTATTTTGTAGGTAATGCTATACATTCAACCCCTTCTAAAACAACATATTCTGAAGTTAATAATATTTTACCATTACTATTAAATTTAGTCATTAGATCTCAATTTAGTAATGAATACATCAACATTTAAATGACTTACGGTATTTGTTTTAAAATGATTAATTGCCTTATCTTTTTCATCATCAGATACTTCATGTTGATTAAGCATGTTAATCAAGTGCATTTTCATGTGTCCGTGTTGAATACCTGTTGTGATTAATGATTTTATTGCGGCAAAATTTTGAGCTAAACCAGCTACAGCTGTAATTTTCATTAAATCTTTTGCATTTGGACTATCTAGAATTTCTAATGCAAGATTAGCGAGTGGATGTAACTTAGTTAAACCACCTACTGTACCAAGCGCAAGAGGTATCTCAATTGAAAAATTAAATATATCGTGTTGTATATGAGCTCTTGTTAAACTTTTGTAAGAACCACTTTTAGATGCATACGCATGTGCAGCTGATTCAACTGCTCTAAAGTCATTACCTGTAGCTATCACCACAGCATCTATTCCATTCATAATTCCTTTATTATGCGTAACTGCTCTATATTTATCAATTTCAGCTATATTTACTGCTCTCACAAAATTTTTAGCAAAACTAATAGGATTGGCTATGCTAGCATCGCTTAACTCTTTAATACTACAAGACACTTCTGCTCTTACAATACATTCAGGAACATAATTGGATAGAATAGACATTATTATTTCAATTCGAGAGCTATCCTCAAAATTATATTTTAAAGTTTGGCTAAATTGTTCTAAGCATGAATTAATAAAATTCGCACCCATGGCATCTCGGGTGTCAAAAGTTGCCTTAAGTTGAAAATAGTTTTTTATTTGATCATTTAAATTTATTAATTTAATGTCTTTAATACCACCACCTCTTTTATTCATGTTAGTAGTTAAAGAATCTACATCAGAAAATAACTTATGTTTGATATTTTTGAAGTACTCATTCAAAGTATCAACATCTCCTTTATACATAAAGTGTACTTGACCAATTTTTGTAGTTGAAATAACCTCAGCCTTGAAACCTCCTTTATCTAACCAAAATTTAGCAGCTTTACTTGCTGCTGCAACAACTGAACTTTCTTCAGTTACCATTGGTATAGTGTAGCATTTGTTATTAATTAAAAAATTTGGAGCAATAGTAAAAGGTAGATAGAAATTTGATAAAGTATTTTCGGCAAATTCATCATGAAGTTTCTGTAATTTAAGATTATCATTGCAGTACTGATGAAGAATATTTTTTATGTTATTGTTTGAAGAGAATGAATTTTTAATTAGCCATTCAATCTTTTCTAATTTGCTAAGTTTTGAGAAACCAGAAATTGGTTTTTTCATAAAAAAAATTTAATTCAAAGATACTATTCTATTCTAAATTAATTAACTAATAATATAATTTCAATTATTTATGGTTAATTATATTAATTATGCTATTTTAGGTTGTGTAATTTTTAAAACAAAAAAATGGCTAACGCAGATCAATTAAACTCACAAAAACAATTATTTGGACATCCAGTTGGACTTTATGTATTGTTTTTTACAGAATTATGGGAAAGGTTTTCTTATTACGGAATGAGAGCTTTGTTAAGCCTATATGTAGCTACATCAGCCATGGCTGTAGATCCAGGACTTGGATGGTCTTCTAAAGATGCTATTTGGCTATACGGTTGGTATACTATGTTAGTTTATGTTGCTGCAATTCCAGGAGGATGGGTAGCGGACAAATTTTTAGGACAGAAAAAAACTGTGATGTATGGAGGTTTTTTATTATGTATTGGTCATGGTATTCTAGCAGTGCCAGAAACTTGGGCTTTTTTCACAGGATTAATTTTTATAATTCTAGGAGTAGGTGGACTAAAACCGAATATTTCAACTATGGTAGGTGGATTGTATGAACAAGGAGATGTTAGAAGAGATTCTGGTTTTACAATTTTTTATATTGGAATTAATATTGGTGCATTTCTTTCAAGTATTATTGTTGGAATGGTTGCGTTTGAGTATGGTTGGCATTATGGGTTTGGTCTTGCTGGAATAGGAATGTTATTCGGTCAGGCAGTTTTTATATATGGTCAAAAATATTTGGTTCACGTAGGTAATTTTCTCGGAAATTCTGATAATAAAGAAGAAAAAGAGTCAATGAACAAACCTTTAACTAAAATTGAAGTTGATAGAATTATTGTTTTATTGATATCATTTTTAATTGTTATTGTTTTCTGGGGTGCTTTTGAACAAGCTGGAGGCCTTATGAATCTTTATACAGATTCAAAGGTAGATAGAGTAATAGGATTGTCATTTTTAAATGAAGTTCCCGCTGCTGTATTTCAATCTCTTAATGCAGGATATATTATAATTTTCGGATCGTTAATTGGTATGTTTTGGGTTTGGTGGAAAAAGAAAGGTAATGAGTCTTCATCATTATTTAAAATGGCTATAGGTACAGTTATTATGGGCTTAGGATATGTTTTTATGATGTTTGCTTCCCAAGAAGCATCTTCAGAAGAATTTGGAAAAGCCGCTATGATATGGGTATTTTTAGCATACTTATTTCATACTATTGGGGAATTATGTACATCTCCAGTTGCGTTATCTTATATAACTAAATTAGCACCATTAAAATATGCATCTATAATGATGGGTGTATATTTTGCAGCTACAGGTTTTGGAAATAAATTAGCTGGAAGTATTGGAGAAACATCTCAACTTGAAGAATATGAAGGATTTGTACAGGTTGATAAAAAAGAAATATATAAATTTCAAAGTCAAGATAGTATTGTGATAAAAGAAATGGATGAACAGGGAAATAAAATAATTAAAAACGTTTATGGATATCAAATTGATTATGATAAGAATTTTTCTATAAAATCTAAATTATTTTTGGATGGTAATAACCTAACTTTTAATAATTACAATGATGACTCAAGTCTTAATCATCTATTTAAAATTGATGATAAAGCTACTTCATCTTTAATTAAATACTTAGAAGATAATAAAGTCACAAAGAATAGCCCTAATCATGTTATTTTAAAGTTTGAAAAAGATTCAGAAAAAGCAAAAGACATTACAAATAGTGGAGATGGTGAAAATTATGAAATCTCTTTTGTTATTGAGGAACAACAATCTGCACAGGAGTATAAGATTTTTAAATTCTTAACAATTTTTACGGTTTCTTTTGGCCTATTAATAATGTTATTTATTAAAAGATTAAAGAAACTTGCTCATGGTGCTGAATAATAATTTACAATTATGAAAAGATCTAATACTGATCATTTTTTCGAATCTACAGTTTTAGGACACCCTTCTGCTTTGTTTGTGTTATTTTTTACAGAAATGTGGGAAAGATTTTCTTATTATGGGATGCGTGCTTTATTAATTATGTTTTTTACTGCTGCATTATTTGACGAAGTGGTTGTTAATAGTTTATTAGATACTACTATAAATACTGGCAAGATAGACGGAGGAGGTTGGGGTTGGCCAAAGGAATATGCCTATGCAATCTTTGGCACTTACACATCATTAGTATATATCTCAACTCTTCTTGGTGGATATATGGCTGATAAAGTTATTGGCTATAGATATGCTGTTTTAATTGGTGCCCTTTTAATGACTTTAGGTCATGGGTCAATGGTTATAGAAACCCCTTTTTTTATATATTTAGGGTTGACTTTATTAGTTTTTGGAAGCGGTTTTTTTAAGCCAAATATGACTTCTATAATATCAGAAATGTATAAAGGTAAAGATGAGAAAAAAGACGGAGCCTATACTATCTTTTACATGGGAGTAAATGCAGGGGCATTTTTAGGAATTTTGCTTTGTGGTTATATTGGTGAAAAAGTAGGCTGGGGCTGGGGCTTTGGTTTAGCAGGAATTTTTATGTTTTTTGGTTTATTACAGTTTTGGTTTGCACAAGAAATTTTTGGTGATATTGGAACCAAGCCTGTTGTTACTGACGTTAAAGTTTCTAGCATAAGTAAAGACGAACCAAAACTAAATCCTTTTTCAAATTTTCAATTAATTCTTATTGCTATTTCATCAATACTAGGACTTTCTTGGATAATTAATGATCCTGTTGCTAAAATTTCAGAAGGAGCATATAACCTATTTCATTTTGGAGGTGCAACTTTGTTTGAGCTCACTGGTTCAGATGTGGTTATTTTATTAGCATTAGGTTTATTTATTTTACTTCTGAGTATTCGTATTCCAAACTATGATAAAGTGACACGAGACAGAATGTTAGCAGTAATTTTCTTTGCTTTCATTACTATATTCTTTTGGGCTCTTTTTGAACAAGCACCTGGGTCTTTAACAATTTTTGCACGTGATTACACTCAACGGATATTAGAAGGTAATTCAGCCTTTATTTTTAAGATAATTAATTCTCTAATGACAGTAATTCCGTTAGGAATTATAACATGGGTTCTTTGGTTACTTTTCAATAGAACATTCTCTAAGTTTTCAAAATCCAATATTTTTTTAGCAATTAGTTTTGTTATAATATGGGTTATCGCAATTTGGATGTTAACCGTAGAGTTTCAGAATGATATTACTGAAGTCCCAGCATCTTGGTTTGGTGTGCTAAACTCATTATTTATTATTGTATTTGCCCCATTGTTTTCTAAATGGTGGGAGAGTAAATATAATCCTAATGCAAATATGAAATATGCCATAGGTATGATTTTATTGGGACTGGGAATGGCTTGTGTAGCAATTGGCGCCTCAGACATTCCAGCAGGAGCTAAAACAGCATCAGTAAGCATGATATGGCTTATTTTAGTTTATTTTTTCCATACTATGGGAGAATTGTGTATTTCACCAGTTGCGTTATCTTATGTAAGTAAGTTAGTACCTGGCCGTATGATTGCTATGATGTTTGGTATTTGGTATTTAGCAGTTGCTATAGGCATGAAATTAGCAGGTGTTTTTGGAGAAGCCTCTGAAAGTATTGCTAAGGAAGAAGGGTTAAGTTATTTTTTCTGGCTTCTTACCGCCATTGCTTTTAGTCTTGGTATCTTGTCAGCTTTATTATATCCAGTAATTAAAAAACTAATGCACGGAATTAAATAATCTTATGAAACATTTATTTATTATTATATCATTACTATTATTTGTTAATATTAATGCTCAAAACATTAATTGGATGGCTCTAGAACAAGCGCTAGAAATGCAAAAGGAAAATCCTAAAAATATCATTATAGATGTTTATACTAATTGGTGTGGACCATGTAAACTATTAGATAAAAATACTTTTCAAAATAAAAAAGTAGCAGATTTTATTAATCAAAATTATTATGCTGTAAAGTTTAATGCAGAAGGAAATGAAGTAATAAATTTTGATGACAGAGAGTTTGTAAACCCTAATTATAAACCAGCTTTAGCTAACAGGAGAAATGGTAATCATCAACTCACAAGATATTTAGGTGTTAGTGCTTACCCAACAATTGTTTTTTTAGATACAGAATCTAATATCATATACAATCTAAGGGGTTATAATACTCCTACTCAAATCGAAATTTGGCTTAAACTATTCAAAGATGAGCAACATAAAAATATAAAAAGTCAAGATGATTTTAATAATTTTCAAAAATCTTTCGTTTCAGAGTTTTAATTTTTCATGTACTTCTCTATTAGATTAGCAGTTTTTTTGCTAGCTCCCTTTCCGCCTAATTTTTTGTGAAGAATATTGTAATTAGTTAACATAGAAGATGTGTTTTTTTGATTTAAGATCTTTTGAAGTTCTATTACTAAGTTTTCTCTGTTACAGTACCCTTGAATTAATTCAGTTACAACTTGTTTATCCAGGATTATGTTTACTAAAGAAATATATTTTAGATCACCTATAAGTAATCTACCTATTATATAAGACAACCAACTGGTTTTATAACATACCACCTGAGGAACCTTAAACAGTGCTGTTTCTAATGTAGCTGTTCCTGAAGTTACGATAGCAGCTGTAGAAATTCTTAAAATATTATAAGTTTCATTGCATATGACTTTGATTAAATCATTTTTGCAGTCGTTCGATTGAATTATTTTATTATAATATTCAATACTCTTACTAGGTGCGCCTGCAATTATTATTTGATGACCTTTTAAATTAGAAACTGTTTCAAGCATTACGGGTAATAACTTGTTAATTTCTTGATTTCTGCTTCCTGGCAGCAGTGCAATGACAGGTTTTGATGAAAGATTATGTTTGGTTATAAAATCTTTCTTGTCAAAAGTCTCTTCATTTTCAATTGCATCTAGTAATGGATGTCCTACAAAATCAACTTTGTAATCATGTTTATTTCTGTAAAACTGCTCTTCAAATGGCAGTATTACATACATTTTATCTATAACCTTTTTTATAAGTTTTACTCTCTTTTCTTTCCAAACCCATACTTTCGGAGAAATATAAAAATGGTTTGTAAAATTTTTACTTTTTGCCCACTTTGCAATTCTCATATTAAATCCAGGGTAATCAATATATATTATAAGATCTGGTTTGTAGTTTTCAATATCTTTTTTGCAAATAGAAATATAATTTAGAATTTTGTTCATATTTATAATTACTTCCAAAAATCCCATATAAGAAAATTCTTCGTAATGCATAACTAAATCATTGCATTGATGCTTCATTAAGTCTCCTCCCCAACATCTAAAACTTGCTTTGGGATTATTCTTTTTTAATTCTTTAATTAAATTTGAGCCATGTAAGTCACCTGAAGCCTCACCAGCAATTATATAATATTTCAATTTATTAGTAATTTAAAATTAGTGTAAATATTGCTAAAAATATTGTTAAAAGTAGAACTCCTTTAGCTCTTTGGTCTTGTTTTTTCTTTATAAAAACAAAGAATACTAAAAGATTTAGTATTGAACCAAGACTGATTAGTTTTCCTAGAAAATCTTCATAATATGCAGTTTTTAAAATTTCTATAATTGAATTATTTTCATCATAACTCAATATACTTAATAGTAATCCTACTAAGCTGGATATAATCCCAGATAATACACCTATAAGTAATTCTTTTTTATTTTTCAAAACTCCATAATTTTAAATTATTTACATAATCATGGTCGGTTAAATCAAACTGAATTGGTACTATAGATATATAGTCATTTTCTAAAGCCCAATGATCTGTATCCTCACCTTCATCTAGGTTTACGAAATTCCCAGTCAGCCAATAGTAATTTTTTCCCAGAGGACTTACTCTCTTGTCAAATTTTTCTTCCCAATATGACTTGGCTTGTCTACAAATTTTTACTCCTTTAATTTCGTCACTAGATAGTTTTGGAAAATTTACATTTAAAACAACCCCTTTTTTTAATCCGTTCTCTAGCACATTTTCAACAATATTTTTAATAAAACTATTACATGGGCTAAAATCAGCATTCCAATTGTAATCTAGTAAAGAAAACCCAACGGCTGGAATCCCTTCTATACCAGCTTCAATTGCTGCACTCATCGTGCCAGAATATATTACATTTATAGATGCATTTGAACCATGGTTGATTCCAGAAACACATATGTCTGGTTTTCTGTCTAGTATTTCATTCACAGCCAGTTTCACACAGTCAGCAGGTGTTCCAGAAGTGCTGTATTCTACTTGTGGGCCATCATCAATCTTTTCTTTTTTACAAAACAAAGTATTATTTATTGTGATAGCGTGCCCCATTGCACTTTGGGGACTATCAGGAGCTACAACTACAACTTCACCTAGCTTATTCATCACTTTAATTAACGACCTTAACCCAGGAGCTGTTATACCGTCATCATTAGTTATTAATATTAATGGCCTATTTTTCATTTTTTATATTTATTAACAAAAGTAATTGTTTTCATCAGAAAGTTATGATATATATTCTTTAACAAAATTTTAGCACAAAGTAATTATTTTGCAGGGCTTTTTTTATTTATTTTGTATTAAGTTTAACGCACAAGATGAAAAATAAATATTTTATAATATTACTGACTACAATTTTTGCTTTAGCTTCTTGTAGTTTTACCTCGAATTCCTCTAGTGGATCTGATAAAGATCAATTATTGTTGCAATTGATTTCGTATATCTTAGATGAAGGTCATTATGTTGAAAAAAATTTAGACGATGACTTTTCTTCTAATGCCTTTGACACGTATATTGATATGATTGATCCTTATAAAAGATATTTTTATAAATCTGATATCGAGAAATTTAAAGAATATGAATATTTAATTGATGACCAGTTTAAGAATTCTGATATATCATTTTTTAACTTAACAAACGAAATTCTTTTAAAAAGAATTAAAGAGTCAAAAGAAATTTATACTGAAGTCTTTAGCTCTCCATTTAATTATGAATTAGATGAGGTTCTAATAGTTAGTACGGATGAAAATTTCGTATCAACAAGAGCAGAACTGAAAGATCGTTGGAGAAAAACTTTTAAGTATTACACTCTGAATAATTTAAATGATTTATTGTCAGAAAATGATTCTTTAAAATCGTCAATAAAAAGTGATAAAGATTTCAATTTTGTGATAAAAGAATTTGAAGAGAAATCAAGAAATTCATCACTTGAATTCTGTAACGAAATTCACCAGTATTATTCGGATCGCTCTAGACAAGAATGGTTTAGTGATTATGTTAACTCATTAGTTTATCAATTTGATCCGCATACATTCTATTTCAATGCTGATGAAAAAGAGGATTTCGATGTTGACATGAGTGGAAATTATGCTGGAATTGGAGCAAGACTTCAACAAAAAATGGATAAAATATCTGTAGTTGAACTTATTTCTGGTGGTCCTGCTTGGAGACAAAATAAATTAGAAGTGGGAGATATCCTTCTAAAAGTAAGGCAAGAAGATGAAGAAAACTCAGTTAGTATAGTTGGGATGAGAATTAAAGATGCAGTTAAGTTAATTAAAGGACCAACTGAAAGTAGTGTGGTATTAACAATCAAAAAAGTTGATGGTCAAATTGTCGATTTAAAAATACCTAGAGATATTGTTCAAATGGAAGAGACTTATGCAAAATCATCTATTGTTGAACGACTTGATTCAAAATATGGACTAATTAATCTACCTAAATTTTACTTTGATTTTGATGATTACTCTAAAAGAAATGCAGCTAGTGATATTAAAAAAGAAATTATTAGATTAAAAGAAGAAGGTATTGAAGGTTTGATTTTAGACTTGAGAAATAATGGTGGAGGTGGATTAAAGCCAGCTATTGACATGGCTGGGCTTTTTATTGAAGACGGACCAATTGTCCAAGTTCAGTCCTTTGGAAAAAAGAAAGAAATTCTTAAAGATAGAGATAGATCTATAGTTTGGGATGGTCCATTAGTTATTTTAGTTAATGAGTTTTCTGCTTCATCATCTGAAATACTTGCAGCTGCAATGCAAGATTACAAAAGAGCTATTATAATTGGGAGTAAGCAAACTTACGGAAAAGGTACTGTTCAAAATGTAGTAGATTTAAATAGAATGATAAAAAGTAATACTAACGGAGATATGGGAGCATTTAAGTTTACTATACAAAAATATTATAGAATTAATGGAGGCTCAGTTCAATTAGAAGGAGTCAAAAGTGATATAGTGATTCCAAATAGATACAACTATATTGATTTTGGTGAAAAAGAACAAGATAACCCTCTTGAATGGGATGAAATAACTCCAGTTCAATACAAACCCTGGATTAGTAATTCTGATTATTCTAGTGCTATTCAAAAAAGTAAACTGAGAATTGAGTCTAATGAGTATTTAAATTTAATAGATGAAAATGCTAAGTGGATAAAGTCTATTAGAGATACTGAAGAGTTTAGTTTGAATTATTTTAGCTATATCGATAAGATTGAAGCTGATGAGTTAACTTCAAATGGCTTTGATAAATTAAAAGACTTTAAAACAAATTTAGAATTTAAATCTCTTCCTTATGAAGTTATATTATTTGAAAAGGACTCTACATTAAAACTTAAGCGAACTAGATGGCATAAAAATCTAGCAAAAGATCTTTATATTGACGAAGCTTTAAACGTATTAAGCGATCTAAAAATAAATAATAATAACTAACTCTATATGATTTATAATATAGATTAACAAATAGAATATTTCTTGATTAAAAAAATAAGTGTAGCATATATATTGTTGGTAGCTTTTTTGTCAATATTTGCTTACTTTTTTATACCCGATAAATCAAGTAACGCTAATCAAATGCATTTGTCAATTCATTCTGAATCACCAGGTTTTGAAGTTGATTTATTGTTGATTGATAATTCTACTAACTACAAGCAAAATTTATTTGAAAAACTATTCTTTGGAGATAAAAACCCTCCAGTAGAAATTCCATTACAGAACTACTTATTTATTGATGATGTTTTTTATTATAATGAATACGGGAGTTTTTCTGACAACTTTAATAATAGTATTCAGGTTGACAATTCTCTAGAATTTGAAAATAAGAATATAATTAACAGAGTTTTTTGGTTAGGAACTGATAAGTTTGGCAGGGATGTTCTCAGTAGATTAGTGGTTGGAGCTAGGATATCTTTTTTTATTGGTTTTGTTTCTGTTTTAATTTCTCTTGTCATTGGCTTATTGCTAGGTGGCTTATCTGGCTATTACTCGGGGAATATTGATAGAATTATAATGTGGATAATAAATGTGACATGGTCTATTCCTACTCTATTATTAGTAATAGCAATAACTCTAGCATTGGGCAAGGGCTTGTGGCAAGTCTTTATAGCAGTTGGTTTAACAATGTGGGTAGATGTTGCACGAGTTGTTCGAGGGCAAGTCATGATAATAAAAGAAAGACAGTATATAACAGCAGCTAGAGTTTTAGGGTTTAGTGATTTTAGAATTCTAACTAGGCATATATTACCAAATATTATATCGCCACTTATAATCATTTCAGCAGCTAATTTTGCTGCATCAATATTAATTGAGAGTGGTCTTAGTTTTTTAGGTTTAGGCGCTCAACCCCCTATGGCAAGTTGGGGGTCAATCATTAAAGATCACTATAATTATATAATATTAGGAAAACCTATGTTAGCCTTGATTCCTGGAATATGTATAATGTCATTGGTAATGGCATTTATGTTATTAGGGAATAAATTAAGAGACACATTAGACGTGAAAAATTAACTTATTTAGATGGGTATTGTAATAATATTTTATTTACAAAAGTTCTAATTTGTTCTTCTTTTTTAGTGTTTTTTTGCGAGATATATCCCTTGCCAATCCCTTGCCAAACTAACTCATTTTTTTTGTAATCGATTATATCTACATATAATATTCCTTGTGTTGCAGAAGTATTATAATTTAAGTTATACCATGGCCCCCAACTATATCCTAAATAATTATACGAATTATGAACAGTTATTTGTTCATTTGCTCCTGTAAAAATACTTACTAAAATATCAGGATTAATAGAGTTTTTTCTAAGGCCAATAGAAGATAGCTCTACTTCTAGGGCTTTTAAAATTCTTTTTTTGTCAAGCTCATTAATTTGAGCTTTATCAATGCCTTTTTTTGAGAAAGCATAAGTTTTATAAGACGAAAAATCAATTTCATTATTATAGTCTGCACTTACTCTAACTGATGAGCAAGACAAATAAGTCAAGGAAATAAATAGAATTAAGAGTTTATTGTAATTTTTCATAGTTATATATTATTTAAATATTTATCACTAACATCATTTGGCAAAGTTACTACTAAATCTGGGTTAGATTTCATTGCTTTTTTAATTGCAAAAATTGCTCCACTATTTCTAGCCCAACTTCTCCTTGCTACTCCATTGTTTACATCCCAGTGGAGCATAGATTCAATTTTTCTTTGACACTCTCTAGTACCTTCAATAACCATGCCGAAACCTCCATTTATAACTTCTCCCCATCCAACGCCCCCACCATTATGGATACTAACCCAAGTGGCTCCTCTAAAACTATCTCCAATCACATTTTGGATTGCCATATCAGCTGTAAACTTGGATCCATCATATATGTTTGAAGTTTCTCTATATGGTGAATCAGTCCCTGAAACATCATGATGATCTCTGCCAAGTATAATAGTTCCGATTTTATTTTCAGCTATAGCTTTGTTAAATGCTTTTGCAATCTCTACTCTTCCAATAGAATCAGCATATAAAATCCTAGCTTTTGAACCAACTACAAGAGAGTTGCTTTTAGCAGATTTAATCCAATCAATATTATCTTGCATTTGAAGTTTAGTTTCTATCGGAGAATCGATCATTAAATTCTCAAGTACTTTACAAGCAATTTCATCTGTTTTATCTAAATCTTCTTGTTTATTGGAGGCGCATACCCACCTAAATGGCCCAAATCCATAATCAAAACACATAGGTCCCATAATGTCTTGTACATAGCTTGGGAACTTAAAGTTAATCCCATCTTCAGCAAAAACATCTCCACCAGCCTTGGAAGCTTCTAATAAAAAGGCATTGCCGTAATCAAAAAAATAGGTACCTCTTTCACAATGTTTATTAATAAATTCTACATGAAGAAGAAGGCTCTCTTTAACCTTAGTTTTGAACAAATCAGGGTTATTAGATATCATTTCATTAGCACCATCAAAATCAACTCCATATGGGTAATACCCTCCTGACCATGGATTGTGTAATGATGTTTGGTCACTACCAATATCAATGAATACATCATTTTTGTAAAACTCTTTCCATACAGTAATTATATTTCCTTGAAAAGCTATTGATACTACTTCCTTATTAATCTTTGCGATTTTTACTCTTTTAGTTAACTCTTCAATATCACTAAATACTTCATCAACCCATCCTTGAGAATGTCTTGTTTTTATTACTTTTGGATTAACCTCAGCACAGACAGTGATGCATTTTGCAATACTTCCTGCTTTTGGTTGAGCACCACTCATTCCACCTAAACCAGAGGTTACAAATATTTTACCTAAAGGGTTTTTATTAATTTTTCTAAACGCATTAAGTACTGTGATAGTTGTTCCATGTACAATTCCTTGTGGGCCAATATACATATAGCTTCCAGCAGTCATTTGCCCATACTGTGTTACACCTAATGCATTAAATTTTTCAAAATTCTCTTTTGAAGAATGATTTGGGATCATCATTCCATTTGAGACTACTACCCTTGGAGCATTAATATTTGATGGGAAAAGACCTAGAGGGTGTCCAGAATTAATAACCAATGTTTGGTTGTTGTTCATTTCTGAAAGGTATTTCATACATAACCTATATTGAGCCCAGTTTTGAAATACAGAGCCATTTCCACCATAGGTTATTAGTTCATGAGGGTGTTGTGCTACATCTTTGTTAAGGTTATTTTGAATCATTAACATAATTGCAGCAGCCTGCTTTGTTTTACAAGGATATTCTTCGATAGGCCTTGCGTACATTTTATAAGATGGTTTTAATCTGTACATGTAAATTCGGCCAAATTGATTTAACTCATCTATAAATTCTTCAGATAGAATTTTGTGATGAACTTTATCAAAGTATCTTAGAGCATTAGAAATAGCAAGTTTTTTTTCACTAGTTGATAATACTTCTTCTCTTTTGGGAGCATGATTTATAGTTGGATCTAATTCTATTTTTTTAGGTAAAAGATTAGGAATACCTTCTTTAACTTGATCTTTGAATGTCATAAATTAATTAGTTTTCGGATCATATCCATATGGACAATGTCTACAATTACTTTTACAACAATAACCTCTCTTTAAATGATATTTTTCGGTAAAACACTTATAGCCTTCTTTAGTTATGTAGTAATTTTTTTCCATCATTCATAGAAAGTAATTGTTGGAAACAAATATAAAGCAATTTGAATTATCTTTGATTATATGGATGTTATTTTAAACAACAGTATAAATGAAAAAATTCATTTTATTAATGATGATGGTGTGCAATTATATTTAAAAAGAGAAGATAAAATTCATGATATTATTTCAGGAAATAAATATAGAAAATTAAAATACAATTTAATAAAAGCTAAAGACTTAGGGTATAAAGGTCTTTTGACTTTTGGAGGAGCTTATTCTAATCATATTCCCGCTGTAGCATATGCTGCAAATAAATACAATTTCAAGTCAATTAGTCTTATAAGAGGAGAGGAATTGTTAAGTAAATACTTAGAAAACCCTACTCTAAAATACTCATCTGAATTAGGAATGAAATTCGATTTTTTATCTCGCAAGGAGTATAAAAAAAGAAATGATGAAAATTATTTAAATAAATTACAAAAAATATATAAAGATTTTTATTTAATTCCCGAAGGTGGTACAAATAAATTAGGAGTATTAGGTTGTCAAGAAATTTTAAGTCATGAAGATGAAGTGTTTGATTATATCTGTTGTTCTGTTGGAACAGGAGGAACAATAAGTGGTTTAATAAACAGTTCTATCAATTGTCAGAAAATAATAGGATTTTCATCAATTAATAAAAAGTATTTATTAAATGATATTAGTAAATTTGTAACTAAGAAAAACTGGAAACTGAATGATGAATTCTCTTTTGGAGGATATGGTAAAGTAAACAAAGAGTTAATTGATTTTATGAATGATTTTAAACTAAAATATAGTATTCTTCTTGATCCTATTTATACATCAAAGCTAGTATATGGTGTTTTTAATCTCATATTAAATAATTATTTCAAGCCAAATTCTAAAGTGTTGATGATTCATACAGGGGGTCAGCAAGGAATATTGCCTATGAATAGTTTCTTGAAATATAAAAATTTAACAACTATTGATTTATAATGATAAAATTTAGATTACTAATTTTAATTTTAATATTTAGCTGTGGATCTAAAAAGGTCATTATCAACTCCCCAACTGAAATTCCTAACAATGAAAAGACCAAACAAACTGAAATTTCAATTGAAGAAAAAGATGAAACTTCGCCACCAGTCATAAACAATGTAAATGATTATATTGATTATTTTAGTCAGGTTGCAATGGATGAAATGAGAACCTATAAAATTCCTGCAAGCATTACACTTGCTCAAGGAATTTTAGAATCTGGATCTGGTAAAGGAAGACTTGCCACCCAGGCTAACAATCACTTTGGAATCAAGTGTCATGATTGGAAAGGTCCTGAAATATATCACGATGATGATAAGGATCAAGAGTGTTTTAGAAAATATAGTGCTCCTGAATATTCATATAGAGATCACTCTATTTTTCTTAGTTCAAGAGACAGATACTCTAAGTTGTTTGATCTTCCAATCAGTGATTACAAAAATTGGGCAAAAGGTCTAAAAAAAGCAGGTTATGCAACTGATAAAAAATATCCAATAAAATTAATTAATTTGATAGAACGTTATGAATTATTTATTTATGATGATATAGTATTAAAAAAAAGATCAAGAAAAAATAATAACCCCACAAATAAGACCCCTAAATATATAGTCTTAAAAGGGGATACTTTATATTCTTTGTCAAAGAAATTCAATATTTCAATAGAGGAATTATTAAAAATAAATAAATTAAAAAATAGAACATTAATTATTGGTCAACTGTTAATAATAAGTAAATGATATACGAAAGAAGTAGTGCTTTATTTAAAAATGCTTTAAACTTTATCCCTGGAGGAGTTAACTCACCAGTCAGGGCCTTTAAAGCTGTAGGTGGAACACCTATTTTCATTAAGCAAGCTAAGGGTGCATACTTGATTGACGAAGATGATAATAAGTATATTGAATATATTAACTCATGGGGGCCTATGATATTTGGACATGCATTTCCGCCTGTTGTAGATGTGTTAATTGAAAAAGCTAAAAAAGGCACTTCATTTGGTGCCCCGACAGAAATAGAAACCAATATTGCAGAGTTAGCTATTAAAATGGTTCCTAATATCGAACAAATTAGATTTGTGAACTCAGGTACTGAAGCATGTATGAGTGCAGTTAGACTTGCTAGAGGTTACACAAAAAAAGAAAAAATAATTAAATTTTCTGGCTGTTATCACGGCCATAGCGATTCTTTTTTAATTCAAGCTGGTAGTGGAGGTATTACTTATGGGGAACCAAATAGTCCTGGTGTTACTAAAGGTACTGCTCAGGATACATTAATCGCTAAATATAATAATCTCCAAAGTGTTGTGGATATTATTTCGTCAAATGAAGATGAAATTGCGTGTATTATATTAGAACCTGTTGCAGGAAATATGGGTTGCATTCCACCTGACGCAACTTTTTTAGTAGGCTTAAGAAAGCTATGTATTCAAAACAATATTCTATTAGTTTTTGATGAAGTGATGACTGGATTTAGGATAGCTAAAGGTGGAGCTCAAGAACTGTATAATATTAAAGCAGATATTGTCTGTTTTGGAAAAATCATTGGAGGAGGTTTGCCAGTTGGAGCATTTGCTTCTTCAAAAGAAATAATGTCTTATTTATCCCCTCTAGGACCAGTCTATCAAGCTGGAACTTTGAGTGGTAACCCTTTAGCAATGGCAGCTGGGTTTGCTATGTTAAATGAAATTGATAATGATACTAATTTATACAATAGACTAGAGGAGAAAACAAAGTATTTAGATATTGGTATAACTAAAGTGCTTAAAAGAAAAGGTGTTAAATTTTCAACCAATCGTGTAGGGTCAATGTTTTCAGTTCATTTCACGGCTGACTCAGTATTTGATTATGATTCAGCAAAAAAATCCGATAATAATGTATTTCCTATTTTCTTTCATGAAATGCTGAAAAATGGGATTTATATTGCGCCTAGTTGTTATGAATCCTGGTTTATAAGCGATTCTTTAACGTATCAAGATTTAGATACCACTATAGCTGTTGTAGAAAAGATTTCAAGTAAGCTCTTGTAATTAGAATATTTTTTTTACTTTTAAAAAATAATTTATTATACTATGAAAAAAACAATTTACACTCTTTTATTTTTTCTTTCTATAAGTTTAAATATTCATGCACAATCTCAAAATAGTTCAATTGATGATGTGAAAAGATTAAATTATGACCTTTTACAGGAAATTGGATTTGATGATTCTAAAATAACTCTTGTCTCAAGACTGATTTATTCAACTGCGAAAAAAGCAAATTATGTTTCTAAAAAAGGAGTTTTTCCAAATAAAGAAATTCTTGATAATGAATTTAAAAATAGTTTTTTAAAATTCTTTTCAGAAAAAGAATTTACTAAATTTGAAACTATTCAGCATAAAATAAAGTTCAATTAAATTACTTTATTTCTACAAATAATTTATCGTCAGTTTTAGAAACCATTGCTAGGCCATTTTTGGTTAACCCTTTGATTCCCTTATCCCAAGCCTTGTTGCTTAAGTTTGATTTAGTTTTTAGATCAGAGAGCTCTATTTTGTTATATTCTTTTAAAATGTTTAAAATATTTTTTTCATTATCGGATAATTCAATTGACTTTTTCTCTGGACGCATTTGTGGAAAAAACAACACTTCTTGAATAGAGCTGTTATTTGTCATTAGCATAACTAACCTGTCCACACCTATCCCAATTCCAGAAGTAGGAGGCATTCCATATTCTAAAGCACGTAAAAAATCGTTATCTATAAACTTGGATGCTTCATCATCCCCTTTTTCGGATAATTTTAATTGATCTTCAAATCTACTTCTTTGTTCTATTGGATCGTTTAATTCGCTATAAGCATTAGCTATTTCGTTCCCATTTACAATAAGTTCAAACCTCTCCGTTAGTTTTGGATTAGATCTATGTTCTTTAGTTAGCGGACTCATTTCCTTGGGGTAATCGGTAATAAAAGTAGGTTGAATAAAATTTTTCTCACATTTCTCTCCAAATATTTCATCAATTAACTTTCCAACACCCATACTATCATCAACTTCTATCCCCATTTTACTGGCTGTAACTCTAAGTTCTTTTTCACCCATTTTTGAAACATCAACTCCTGTGTGAATTTCTATAGCGCTGAGTATAGGAACTCTTGGGTAGGGAGCTTTAAATTCAATTTCATTATCTCCAACTTGAATTTTAGATTTCCCATTTGAATCGATGGCAACTCTCTCGAGCAGACATTCAGTAGTTTCCATCATCCAGAAATAATCTTTATAAGCCACATAGAGTTCCATTATAGTAAACTCAGGGTTATGGGTTCTGTCCATTCCTTCATTTCTGAAATCTTTTGAGAATTCATAAACTCCATCAAATCCACCAACTATTAATCTTTTCAAGTATAATTCATTAGATATCCTTAAGTAAAGCGGAATGTTTAGAGCATTATGATGTGTTAAAAACGGTCTTGCCGCTGCTCCACCAGCAATTGGTTGCAATACCGGAGTTTCTACTTCTAGATAATCTTTTTCGTTAAAAAAATCTCTAATTGTATTAGTAATTTTAGTTCGTTTTAAAAATGTATTTTTTACATGAGGATTAACTATTAGGTCAACATATCTTTGACGAAACCTTTGTTCGGGATCATTAAATTCATCATAAACATTTCCATCAGCATCTTTTTTAGGAAGTGGTAATGGTCTTAAGGATTTACTTAGAAGTGAGAATTTTTTCACTAAAACTGTTTTCTCTCCAACTTGTGTCTTAAATAACATTCCGTGAATACCAATTATATCTCCGATATCTAATAGTTTTTTATAGATCTCATTGTATAAAGTTTTGTCTTCTCCTTGACAAATCTCATCTCTATTAAAATAGACTTGTATCTTGCCATCTCTATCTTGAAGTTCAGCAAAACTTGCTTTACCTTGGATTCTCCTGGACATTAACCTTCCGGATATTATAACATTTTTGTTTTCCTTGAAATTGTTAATAATTTCTTTGCTAGTATGATCTGCTGGAAATAATTCTGCTGGGTAAGGATTTATACCCAAGGAAATCAATTTTTCTAATTTTCCTCTTCTAATTAATTCTTGTTCTGAAAATTCACCCATTATTAATATAATTTATTAATACAAATATAATTCTTATTAATAAGGATATCAATATTAAAAAATGAAAAGTCAAATAAATGTAATTAGATACTATTATTTATATTTGACAAAAAATAGGAGTCTCATAAGAGTTACTCTCGATATTTTATTACCGCCTTTAGCACTCTGTTAGAGGGCTTTAATTAAATATTATTATTTTAATACTAACAATGTTTGGATGGATACCTGTAATAATTGGCACTCTTATAATTTTAAATAACAAAAACATGATAATTAAAAACAAATCAGTTACAATTAAAGACCTTGGTGTTGTTGATTATAAGCAGTGTTGGGATTATCAAGAAGAGTTATTTAAAAGTGTTGTTGATGTAAAAATAAAAAACAGGAGACAATCTCTAGATCTGCCAACTTCAAATTATTTATTATTTGTAGAACATCCACATGTTTATACTCTTGGTAAGAGTGGAAATATATCTAATTTATTAATAAATGAAAGTCAACTCGCACAAAGAGGTGCTAAGTTTTATAAAATAAATAGAGGTGGCGATATTACTTATCACGGGCCTGGACAAATTGTTGGGTACCCTATTCTTGATTTAGACAACTTTTTCACTGATATCCATAAATATTTAAGATTTTTAGAAGAAGTTATAATATTAACTCTCAAGGATTATGGATTGTCAGCATCTAGAAATCCTGGAAAAACAGGCGTTTGGTTAGGAGTTGAAACTCCTTTTGCGAGAAAAATATGTGCTATGGGTGTAAGAGCTAGTAGATGGGTCACTATGCATGGATTTGCCTTAAATGCTAATGTTGATTTAAGTTACTTTGATAATATAATACCCTGTGGTATAACTAATAACTCCGTAACTTCATTGAATAAAGAGTTAGATGTAGAAAATGTAGATCTCACTGAAGTTAAACAAAAATTAATCAAGAATTTTGAAATTCTATTTGAAGCAGAGATTAATTAATTGTATAGCTTGATATAGTTTTGTTTTTATTAGAAATTATAATTTCAATTTTTTTGTCTGAATTCATGTCTCCAATTTCTGCAGGGATTAGTGAGTAAATAGGAAAAGAACTAAGTATCTTAAGGTTGTTATCAAACAAATAAGACTTGTTATTTTGTATGTCAAAAAGAGAAATTAATAAGTTATTATTAATTTCTACTAATGATGGTGTATTGTAATTGCTAAACGGTATGTCAATAGACTTAGAATTTAATTTTAGTTTATTCTCATCCAAAATTAACGTATTGTTTTTGTAAATATTTAATCTTAAGTTTTTTGAATTATTTAATTTGGTTGAAGAGAAATCTCCATTAACAGCTATTTGAATTATCTTCTGGCCATTTGTAGATGCAGTTATCTTATTATTTAATTCAAAAATACCTTGTTCAGAAAAATCAATTTCATCTTTAACCTTTATCCTTTCTTTTCCTCTTCGATTAAGGATTTTCAGCTTACTACCTGTTTTGAAAACAATAAAATCTTTATTAAGTATTCTGAAATGCTTTGCAGTGGAGGTTATTTGATCGCTAGATTCTAAATATTTAAATCCATTAACTTTTTTCCCTTTTTTATCATACATAAGTAGTTCTGTCCCCTGAGTAACTAAAATTCTGTAATTTTTATTTTTATCATAATCAAATACCGAAATGGGTAATGTAATAGGGTCTTTAAAATTCTTAGGGAATGGGCTTACTTGGTTACCACTACTATCAAAAACATAAATTTTATTTTTAGTATTAAAGATAAGTTGTAGTCGACCATTTTTATAAATGTCAATTTGAGATATTTTACCTAAAATTGGCTGTTCTATGTTTTTCTTCCAAACTACCTTTCCTTCATTTGATATTAGATATAAGTTGTTTTTAACATCTTGAACTACAATGTCTAATTTTTTTGTTACATAGTTTTTTACAAAATGCGGATTCATCAAAATTTCTTCATTAATTTTTACATCAAACTGTTTAGTTAAACTTGAGTTTTCGTTTGTTGATAGAGGTTTACTAATCACTGCATTAAAATGAATTATTCCATTTTCTTGAACTAATTGAAAGCAGTTTTCTGAAAAATCATTTGAAGTATTTAGGATATTTAATTCCTTAAAAAAATTATAGTTAGAGCCACTAAAGTAATTATTATTTAAGTTACTGTAATTGCTTATTTCAGATAATGAATTATTGAAATTTTCGTTTTTCATTAAGGTATTCCCATTTAAATTTTCGTTTACAATATTTTTTAAGACATCTTCATTATCAGAAAAAACAATCTGATTCTTAAAAATCAATATTTTTTTCTTGTTTTTGAAATTTACTAATGAATTAAAAGGATTGATTTTTAAATTGGTATTACTATATATGTTAAATCCTCTATATGCTGAGTTTGTATTTTGATTTCGAGACAAATAATTGATGAATAATTTAATGTCATTTGATCTGATGATAAAAACTTCATCATCATTAATTACTAATCTAGATACTTCAGATGAATTTTCATTTAAAATCTTAGTGTACTCATCTTCATTTTCAATATTTAAGCTTCTATTTTTTAAGGAATTGTTAAACTTAAAAGACTTTAAGTTACTAGAGTTTTTCGGCACTATTTGATAATTTTTTAATTGACCTCTTGTGGAGCCTTGAAAAACATTGTTTGAAGCCTTTATAGAATCATCTATAAAACTTAACCCATTTAATAAAATTTTATTATTAAACAGATTCACACCAAAAGCTATTGAATTTTTATAATTTTTAAAATCTGAATCAAAAGCAGCATCTACAAACTCTTTACTTAAATTGTTATTTAATATAACTGAAAAAGAAGAATCTTCATTAAATATCTTGTCGTATTTATTATACTCATCATTGACTCTAACTTTAATGTTATCAATATTTTCTGAAGAGTTTGAATATATATTAATTCCGTTAACTAATTTATGATATAATTTATGTTCTCTGGAGCTATCTTTTGTTATTATTGTAAACACATACTCTTTGTTTTTCTCAGACAGGCAGATTAGCAACTCAGAATCATCATTAAAATCATTTATTAAATTGAACTGGCTCTTGAAATTATATTTTAAATCTAATTGAGAAATTTTAACTAATACTTCATTGTTGATTATATCACTTTTGAATTTCCCTAGATTATTAATTTTTATAATTATAGAAGATTTATCAGGAATGAAATTTTCAATTCCCTGAGGCTTATTTTCAATAATATTACAACTCCAAAAAATTAAAAATAAATAGATATATTTCTTCATTATCATTTTTTTTTAAAATTATAATTTTAGTTTCAATTGTTCGTCAAATAATTTAAAAGATTTTCTGTGATATTTTGTAATTCCAAATTTCAAAATAGCTTGTTTATGAAATTTAGTTGGGTAACCCTTATTAGTGTTCCATCCATATTGAGGGAACTCTTCATGTATTTTAAGCATATAGTTATCTCTTTCTGTTTTAGCTAAGATTGATGCTGCAGCTATACTTAAGTATTTTTCATCTCCTTTAATTATTGTTTTATATGGTATATTTTTAAAAGGTTTGAATTTATTCCCGTCAACAATTATAAAACCAATATTTGATTCTATTTTATTTAGTGATTTATGCATTGCTAAAATTGAAGCGTTTAAAATATTTATAGTATCAATTTCTTCTGGATATACATGAGAAAATGAATGCTCTAATGCGTTTTTCTCAATAATTGATTTTAATTTGTATCTAATTTTCTTTGATATTTTTTTTGAATCGTTAATTTCTTTATTAAAAAAGTTGTTCTGTAAAATTACAACAGCTGCAGTTACAGGTCCTGCCAAACATCCTCTTCCTGCTTCGTCTGTTCCGCACTCTATGTTATAATCAGAAAATTTTAACTTTAACATATAATTAATGACTTAAATAATGTAGTTTGTATAAATGTATTTATTTTTGCGAAATAATTTAAATAGAATTATGAAAAGTTATATATCTGTTATTTTAGTTTTTTCATTGTCTATTAATTTATTTTCTCAAAACACAGACAAGCCTAACATGAGTCTGCGGGAATTAAAACAAAATTTTGACATAACTCAACTTTCTGATTCTTTAATAGATTCTTTTACTCTTGATAAGAGTACTAAGCTTTTGAAAAACTTAGATGCAACAATTGATAATTATTCTATAATTAATTTTAGCAATGACACAATAATTGTTGACACTAGTTTGACTATTGATAAATATTATAAACTGAATTATTTAAGAAAAGATAACTTAGAGTTAATTGAATTCTCTAACACTGGGCATACCTACAATAAATTGAGTTTCGGAAAAACACACACCTTACTTCCAGATTTTGGCTCTGAAGCTAAACATTTCAACTACATGAATCCAGATGATATTAACTATTATCATGTTGCTACTCCTTTTACAGAGCTAATGTATAGAACAGCTTTTGTTCAAGGGCAATTGTTGGATGCTTTATTTTCCGTCAACACATCTCCAAGATTTAATTTTACTATAGCAAGAAAAGGCTTAAGGTCGTTAGGGAATTATCAACATTTTCTATCTAGCTCTGCAAATTTTAGGTTTTCCACCAATTATATGTCTAAAAATGAAAAATATACATTAAGGTCTCACTATGTTAATCAAAATATTTTTTCAGAAGAAAACGGAGGTATAAAAGAAGTTGACGTTATAAATTTTGAGTCTGGTAATAGTGAATTTATAGATCGATCAGTTTTTGACCCTCAATTTGAAAATGCAAATAATAAATTAGAAGGTAAGAGGTTTTATGTTAATCAAACATATGTATTAAGAAATATTAAAGATTCGCTAAATATAAAAAAATGGTCTTTTGGTAATATTATATCTGTTGAAGACAAATTTTATCAATTTAAGCAATCTTCTTTAAATACTTTTTTTGGTGAATCAACTAATGCTAGTCAAATAAATGATAAGGTTTCATTTGACACTTTCTTATTTAATTTTAATTCATCCTTTAGTTCTTCCAAAACAGGGGAAATAACTATTTATTTAAATTATAGAGATGTTAATTATAACTATGAAAATTTGGCTGACACAATTAATGAGTTTTCTTATGAGTCAGTTGTTGATGGAAATGTTTCTTTTGGATTGGACTATATAATCCAAAAAGAAAAATACAGCTTTGATTTTCAGTATGAATCTATGTTAGTTGGAGACTCCAAAGGTAGTTTGATTAGTAGTGGTGTTTTATTTAACATTAATAAAGACTCCCGATTATCTTTAGACTATAGTAATAATGATAATTCACCTAATTATAATTATTTACTATATCAGAGTGGTTATTCTAACTATAATTGGAACAATAACTTTGAAAATATAAACACAATAAAATATAGGTTGCAGTTTGACTCTGATAAATTGTTTAAATTTAATTTTGAGCTTAATAAAACATCTAACTACGCCTACTTCAAAAAAGACTTAAATGGTATTCTTAGGGCTAAGCAGGAGCATAAGGAGATTAGCATGTTTAAAGCTAGCATATCTAAAAAGTTTGTTTTAAACAAGTTTGTTTTGGATAATTTTCTGCAATATCAAAAAGTTAATGAAGAAGACTTAGGGGTGATTAATATTCCCGAATTTATATTAAGAAATACATTTTATTATCAAAATGAGTTGTTTGACAAGGCGTTATATCTGCAAACAGGATTTGAATTCAATTACTTTACAGACTTTTATATGAGTTCCTACGATCCATTATTGTCTGAGTTTTATGTTCAAAATGACAAGCTCATAGGCAATTTTCCGAGAATTGATTTTTTTATTAATGCTAAAATTCAACAAACAAGGATCTATTTAAAGGCAGAACATATCAATTCATCACTTACGGGCTATAATTATTACTCTGCACCAAACTATCCATATAGAGATTTTTCTATAAGATTTGGATTAGTCTGGAATTTTTTTATGTAATTTTTTCAACCCTAAATTATTTATTTCTAGCTATTTAAGAATTAAATGAATCTCTCTATAGAAAATAATTTTAAAATTGTTTTGTGAATAGTAAAAAGGTTCTATATTTGCAGCCGCTTAGAGAAATAGTTTAAAGCATTTTTTATAGCAATGTTCATTAAAAACCAATTAAACTTAAATTTTATTATAAATAAGTTTTGTTGTATTAAAAAAGGGTTTTATATTTGCACCCCGCTTAAAATATTAAGTGATAGCGGATATCAAAAATAAGTTCATTAAAAATATTGATTGA
>Ga0209709_10000323_pt1 | contig 45745 bp, 21 predicted proteins | sample ArcticOcean_MG_C_2_FD_187435 | JGI IMG/M metagenome (GOLD analysis project Ga0209709, IMG submission 187435) | Marine microbial communities from western Arctic Ocean - ArcticOcean_MG_CB4_136 (SPAdes) (version 2) | ecosystem: Environmental > Aquatic > Marine > Oceanic | place: Arctic Ocean... | reverse complement strand
AAATTATGAATCTTGAAAATACTATAGCACAAATGCGGAAGGGAGTGTTGGAATATTGCATTCTTTCCATTTTAAAAAATGGCGAAGCATATCCATCAGACATTTTGGTAAAATTAAAAAAATCGAATTTGATTGTGGTTGAAGGGACGTTGTATCCATTGCTTACTCGCTTAAAAAATGCCGGTCTGCTTACTTATCGATGGGAAGAATCAAAATCAGGACCTCCGCGGAAGTATTATTCTGAAACCGCAGAAGGAATTGTCTTTTTATCGGAGCTGGACGAGACATGGAAAGACTTGGTCAAGGCAGTTCGATTAACCATAAAAACATCGTAAGAACTATGAAGAAAACAAATACAATCAATCTTGGTGGCATCATTTTTCATGTTGATGAAGATGCTTTCACCCAGCTTCAAAATTATCTCAATGCCATTAGGTCATATTTCTCTAAGTCTGATGGACAGGAAGAAATTATTGCAGATATTGAATCTAGGATCGCCGAAATCTTTCAGGAGAAAAAGATTAGTATAATCACCATAGCTCAGGTGGATGATGTAATTGCCATCATGGGCAAGCCTGAAGATTATGGAGATGGTGAACATGACGAAAAAATTACAAAACCGCATGAAAAAAAGCAGAGAATAAGGAAAATATTCCGTCATCCAGATGATAAGATCCTGGGCGGTGTTTGCGGCGGCCTTGGCGCTTATTTTAATGTGGACCCTGTTTTGTTTCGCCTTGGATTCTTATTGACAATGTTTATTGGCGGTTTTGGATTTTTTGTCTATCTAATTCTCTGGGTCATTGCGCCGCTGGCAGACAGAGCATCAGACCATTTGGAAATGCATGGCGAACCAGTAACGGCTGGAACCATTGGTCGGGCTGTGGCTTCAAAAATTGAAGATACGGTTACAAATGAAAATAACCAATCTATGGTTCGAAAAATATTGGCTGGCATAGGCACTGTTTTGGGATATTTTATTGAAATTCTTAAACGCATTTTTATCGTACTGGGTAAAATCATTAAACCATTGATTGGTATTATTTTTCTCATATTAGGCTTTGTGGCCGCCCTTGGTTTGTCCTTTTTTATTATTGCGAGTTTTTCTGGGATGCATGGTGATGGATATGGATTCCAAGAAATAACTAACACCTTTGATTCCATTTTACAGCATTTCCCATTGTCTCAGATCTTTGTATTCCTGGGTCTCATTCTGTTTATAGGTATCCCGCTTTTCCAAATGATTTACCTTGGTATTCGAATGATTTTTAATATGGCGAAACAATCCAGCGCAGTGAAGAGTGCCTTGTTGGGGATGTGGGTTGTGGGTCTCATCTTAACGATCTTTTTTGGAATTTATGGTATAACACATTTTTCGGAAGATTCTCGAATAGAAGAAATGACCACACTGGAGAATGTGAAATCAGACACGTTGAAAATATTGCTGACTGCTCATGATAATTTCTACTGGGATGAAAAGCATTTGAATATTGTAGAGACGGAAGATGGAGAGCATAAACATCTTTCAAATGTAGAAATGGATGTAGCGCGGTCATCCGATTCTCAGTATCACTTAAAAATTATTAAACGGGCTTCAGCAAGATCATCCAGAGATGCGAGAGATTACGCCGAGAATATTTCGTATCATTATTTTTTAGATTCCGGACAGCTAAACTTGGATCAGTATTTTGAAATATCGAGTGATGATCCTTACCAGCAACAGAGTGTTGATTTAACCCTACTCGTCCCTATAGGCAAAACTATTTATCTGGATGAATCTTTAAAATATTTTATTTATGATATTAAAAATACAACAAATACTCATGATTACAAGATGGTGGGACATAACTGGACCATGGGCGATGACGGCCTGTTTAATGAGTTTTTTAGAGGAAAATTGTATTCAAAAACCAAAAAAATAAAATTCATTGAAAAATCAGAAATTCAAGATTTAGGTTTAGAAAAAAGATTGATCCAGCTTGAAGAAACATTGGAAGATTTGGAAGGTCTGGAAAAATTAGAAATCGAAGTGAACGTATTAAATGAAAAATAATAGGTTATTTTAACGTATTTTAAAAAAAAGACAACTTTTTGACCATTCTGACGTCATAAGGTTGTTAAATAATGTTTAAAGGAATAGTAGTGAATTATAAGCAAAATACTATAACCTTAATTGGTTTAGGAATTATGTCTTTTATGTCAATTTTGCAAGCAAATGCGATGGATGTTCTTGAAAATCCAATTTTAAAGATAAATCGTATTCAAAAACCAATAAAAATTGATGGCGATCTAACAGATAAAGAGTGGGGGCAGGTCAATGGAACGGAATACTTTGTCGAAATAGAGCCCGGCGATAATATTACACCATCGGAAAAAACAAAAGTGAAGGTTGGCTATGATGACCAAAACCTGTATGTGGCATTCTGGGCTTTTGCAGACCCGATGGATATCCGAGCATCCTACCAAAACCGTGACCAAGCCTGGATGGATGATTTTGTTGCGATTTTTCTGGATACTTATGGTGATGCTAATGCAGGAACAATGATTGGGTCAAATCCTTACGGTATCCAAATGGATGCATTGAATAATGGTAGCGGAAATGAAGATCCATCATTTGATCTAGTCTATAAATCACAAGGGAAAATAACAGATAATGGCTACCAGGTGGAAATGGCAATCCCTTTTTCAAGTTTATCTTTTCCTGATAAAGAAGTGCAGGAATGGAAGGTGGGGTTTTACCGTAGCCTTCCTCGTGAAAAACGTTCGCAAATAATCTGGGGTGGATTTGATCGTACTGACCCTTGTTTTTTATGCCAGATGGGAACGTTAAAAGGTATTCAAGGAATCAAACAAAAAGGCAACATTGAATTTTTGCCTGCAATTGTTGGTTCCCAGATTTCCGAACTTGATCAAAATAATACGCTTCAAAAAGGGAAGGCACTGGGCCAGGCATCCTTGGGAGTAAAATACAGCCTGAGCTCTGATCGGGTTGCTGAATTCACCATTAACCCTGATTACAGCCAGGTAGAAGCTGATGCTGAACAAGTGGATATGAACACAACATTCGCTTTGTTTTTTCCGGAAAAACGTCCTTTCTTTAACGCAGGGAATGACCTTATTAATACCTGGATAGATGCAATTTATACCCGCTCCATCAATAATCCTGCTGCTTCCGGTCGAATGATTAATCGGGGTCAGAAAAACTCCTGGTACATGCTATCGGCCTTGGACGAAGATTCGCCATACATTATTCCAGGCGAAGAACAGAGCTTTTCTCTTTTAGGAGGACGAAGTGTATCCAATATTTTCCGGTTCAAGCGGACATTGGAAGAAGCCAGTCATTTTGGAATTCTCGCTACCGACCGCCGCATGGTTGAAAATGACGGTAGTGGATCCGTAGTTGGTTTTGATACGCGTTATAAATTCAATAAAATGTATCAGGTGGAGTTTCAAACATTATTTAGTAAGACTCAAGAGCCATCGGACTCTTTATTGGTGAGCAACTCAACCTTTGGTGATAATAATACATTTACTTTCGATGGGGAGTCTTTTGCTGGGAATGCGCTGGAAATTGAATTTCGCCGTGATACGGAACACTGGGGCTTAGAAACTGGCTATGACCACCAGACACCTGCATTCAGAGCTGAAAATGGATTTATTCCCAACAATAACCATCGCCGAATTTATCTGGAAAGTGCTTGGGTTTATACACCGGATAATGTGATCAGCAAAGTGATTGGTGGATTTCACTCCGGTATAGAATCAAATTTTGATGGGCAGATTAAAACGCGTTATACAAGTTTTTTTGGCAATGTTATGTTACCGAGACAGACTCGGTTATCTGCCAATATAACCGCTATTCCATACAATCATTTTAAAAATACAGATTTAACAGGACTATGGAGAATTCGCCTTCGTATAAATAGTCAGTTCAATAAAATAATCTCTTTTGGTGGAAGCTTTGGAAAAAGTATTGAGAAAGCAACTTTCCTTGATGTCCCCGAAAAAGGACGCAGTAATTCTTTGTCAGTCTGGACTGATCTGAAAGTTTCGAGCCGAATGCAGTTCTCCATCTTTTCTGAATTCCAAAAAATGACAACCCTGGATAGAAAGGAAGAATATTATTCTGGTTATTTAGCAGGAACCAGAGTTAATTATCAACTCAATCAAGCAGTCAGTTTTCGTCTTTATGGACAGTATAATGATTTCAGCCAAACCTTTCAGTTGCAGCCCTTGGTGAGCTATCAGCCCAGCCCGTTTACGATCTTTTATATTGGTTCCACTACGAACCAAATCGCTGATAATTTGAGCATAGGTTCCATACCGGAAAGCCAGATAAACGACCGGCAGCTGTTTTTAAAATTTCAATACCTTTTCAATTAAATAATAAAGGAAAGAGAAGATGAATACAAAAGAAAAGAATAAAATTAATGGTGAAATCTTTCCCCGCGGTTTTTAATATGGATAGGGCATGAAAACCATATTGGTGGTTGGGGCTACAGGGAATACGGGACGACCGTTGGTTGAACAGTTATTGGGGTTGGGTCATACGGTTCGTGTGATTGTGCGTGCTTCACACAGGCTTCCTACAGAGATATTAAAGCACCCTAACATCACAGTCCTTGAAGCCAGTATTCTCGATCTTGCTGATGAACAGATGGTTGATTTTGTGAATGGATGCGATGCTGTCATCTCATGCTTAGGTCATACCATGAGCTTCAAAGGCATCTTCGGAGAACCCAAGAAGCTCTGCACGGACGCAGCTAGAAATTTATGCAACGCTATTGAAGCTAATCAACCGACCTCGCCGACAAAATTTATTTTAATGAGCACAGTCGGTGTTCCGAATCCGGATCTCAGAGAGCAGAGAACGTGGTTTGAGCGTGCCGTTCTTACTCTTTTACGTTGGCTCATTCCTCCTCATAAGGACAACGAGACTGTGTTAGAGTACCTGCATACTGACGTGGGTAGAGAAAATAAATATTTGGAATGGTGTAGCGTTCGGCCAGACTCGTTAATCAATGCTGACGTCTCTCAATACGATATTATTGAGTCTCCTGTGACCGGCATCTTTAGTGGCCGTCCAACGACACGAGCGAATGTAGCGCACTTGATGACGAAGCTCGTTGGAGATAATGCGCTATGGAGTGCATGGAAATTCAAAATGCCGGTCATAATGAACGCTCAAGAGATTCCATCAAATATTTCCTAAATAGATATGAAAAAGTACTTATTATTTATCGTGTTGTGTTTGCTGGTTAATATGGCAAATGGTGGTATAATCCCAAATGGAATGAAATTTGCAGGACAGCTTGAAATGCGGAATAGCTGCATATCCCATGAGCAGCGGGAAAATCTATTTGAACAAATCTTGAGTTACAAAAATAGTCGAACGACAGAAGACTCGGTTTTTTTGGAAGATCCCATGGGGAATGGCGGGATGTTCGGTCCACAAAACCTGATTCTTAACTATGTGGATGAAGACAGCGCTTTCAATTCTGTCCTTGATTATTACTGTTCTTTTGCCACTTACGACGGTCACAAGGGAACTGATATTATTATTCCTACCTTCTGGCAGATGGACGAGATGACCACCCCGGTTCTTGCGGCAGCGAATGGAAATGTGGTTTATACCCACGACGGGGAATTTGATAGGCAACTGGATTTGGATTCTACAGCAGTGGCGAACTTGGTAGCTGTGGAATACGATGCTGGGATTTATGGTCTTTATGGCCATTTGAAGAAAAACAGTATCCGGGTTGAAGAAGGACAATTTGTTCTGATGGGTGACACACTTGGATATGTGGGCAGTTCCGGATTTTCCTCTTGGCCACACCTCCACTACGAATTATTAGACTCCGATATGAACATGATTGATCCCTGGCATGGAGAATGTAATCCAGAAGCAAGTCAATGGAATAACCAGTATCCTTTTCTCGATGAACATCCTACCGAGGTCAAGAATTTCATTTCGTCATCTTATCCCATTACATCGTTGGCGGATTTGAGAACGGCAATATCAGAAAACGCACCCTTTCGGAAACATGTTAATCCGGGAGAAACTTGGTGGTCCTACCTGATGGTGATGAGCCTCCATAAGACGGATACTCTGAAATGGATGTTTTATAAAAATGGAGCTTATGATTATCAAATTTCTTTAGTTCCGGGAGATTATTCCGACATCTGGCCCGATTGGCTGGAAATATACCCCAGAAGTGACTGGTATCAGGAGTCAACTTTTCCATCGGGAGATGACTGCCTTGGCGACTGGACAGAAAAATTCTACATCAATAGTGAGCTCATTGATTCACTGGCTTATGTCTGCGATAATATCCCCAACGAATTTCCCAGCGTCCATCCTTTTATCTTTCAAGTGATGGCTGATACAACCATCACTGCTGCGATTAATAGTGACGATGACGATGGGACCATCATCTGGAATAGTGTTAGCATCCCACCTCAGCACGGCACTTTTAAAACGTTTGGTGGATATCAGAGGAATTTAATTTATACACCTGATCCCGGGTTTAGCGGGCTGGATTCGGTCCAAATTATGGCAAAGGATGACAAAGGAGCCACCGAAATAGGCGTCCATTATTTTGATGTTCAGTATTTAAGTTTGGCAAATACAACAATTCCAAATCAGTTCGAACTCTATCAAAACTATCCGAATCCATTCAACCCAGTCACAATACTCCAGTACGCCTTGCCGGGAGATGCACTGGTTAACATCACCATCTATGATATAATGGGTAGACAGGTTAAAGCACTTATAGATAGATCACAAACGGCAGGATATAAATCAATTCAATGGGATGCCACCAATGATAACAATCAACCAGTATCGGCAGGATTATACCTTTACACGATACAAGCGGGGGACTATAGCCAGACCAAGAAGATGGTATTGCTTAAATAATTTTACCATATTCATAGCATCAAGCTTCCCCAGTAGCGGGGTTTTTTGTTTCTAAAATGATAGGTAGATTTGAAACCTTGATTAATAAATAATCTGCATTTTAAAAGTATAAAATATGAGACAATCATTAGAATAAAAAAATAGTATTAACAAAAAAAAAAATTATTACAAAGGAAAAAAATGGAATTAACTATCCAAAATATCTCAAAAACTTACCCAAATGGCGTTGAAGCGTTAAAAAATGTCAGTTTAAAAATTGGTAACGGAATGTTCGGGCTTCTGGGCCCTAATGGTGCAGGTAAATCCACACTTATGAGAACCATTGCCGCTTTGCAAGATAGCGATGAAGGAACCATCACAGTCGGTGATATTGATGTCTCAAAAGACAAACAATCATTGCGAGAAATTCTAGGTTATTTACCCCAGGAATTTGGTGTATACCCTAAAATATCGGCAAATGATCTTCTGGACCATTTGGCTGTTATGAAGGGAATCACAGATTCGAAACAACGGAAAGCTGTGGTGGAATCATTACTCCATCAAACTAATCTTTGGGAAGCCAAAGATCAAAAGTTAGGGACCTACTCTGGTGGAATGAAACAGCGTTTCGGTATAGCTCAGGCACTCATTGGTGATCCAAAATTGATCATTGTGGATGAGCCAACTGCAGGGCTGGATCCTATGGAGCGAAACCGGTTTCATAACCTTTTGAGCGAGATTGGCGAAAATGTGATTGTGATTTTATCTACGCATATTGTAGATGATGTAAGTGATCTTTGTAATAATATGGCCATTATCCTAAATGGGGAAGTCCATTTGGTTGGCGAGCCAATCCAATTGATTAAAACACTAGACCAAAAAGTATGGAAAGGGCTTATTGAAAAATCAGAATTAGTGGAAATTGAAAAAGAAAATGATGTGATTTCTTCTCGCCTTTATCTAGGGAAAGTCCAGGTTAGAATATTTAGTGAATCACCTATGCAAAATGGGTTTGAGTCTGTAAATCCGGAGATTGAAGATTTGTATTTTGCTACAATCAATGGTTTATCAATTGGTGGATCTGAATAGTATGTGGAAATATATTTTAAATTTTGAACTCAAATTAGGATTTAAGAAAACATCTGTTCTAGTTTATTTTGTGGTCTTTTTTGGATTGGCATTTTTGATTGTAAATATTTTAGGCGGAACCTTTACCGGTGCCCGAATTATTGTAGGAAATGCCAATAATAATTTGAATGCGCCAGTTGTCATTGCAATGCTTCAAAATATTTTCTGCATTATTGGTGTATTAATTTTTGCAGCCATGTTTGGGAATGCAGGGTATCGCGATTTTGAATTCAATACTCATCCATTATTTTTTACAAAACCCATAAAACCATTTGATTATTATATTGGCAGATTTACCGGTGCATTTGTTGTAAGTATATTTATTCAAGCTGGATTTACATTGGGAATGCTTTTTGGATTTCTAATGCCCTATTTGGATCAGGATGCCATAGGTCCGTTTAGTTTATACGCGTATCTTCATCCATTTATGATATTGGTTATTCCCAATATTTTTATGGTGGGTGCTTTACTTTTTATGTTGGCTGTTCTCACTCGTCGAATGCTACCGACTTATCTGGCATCGGTTGTTCTTCTGTTTGGATATCTCACAGCTGGAAATTTGGTATCCGATATAGAAACACGCTGGATTGCGGCTTTAATGGATCCTTTTGGCGGAGAAGCTGTCAGTTTAGCTGTGAGATACTGGACGCCTGTGGAACAGAATTCAAATTTTATCCCTGTAAGCAAGTGGCTTTTACTCAACAGGCTAATTTGGCTCGGAGCCGGTGGTGTGTTTATGGGCATCGGTTTGTGGAAATTTGATTTCAAACATTCCGAGCCCGGAAAATCCAAACGCAAAAAAGATGAAACAATTGAAACCGTGGAAGAACCGGCTATTGGCGGTGGTTTTATACATGCCAAACCCGTGTTCAATACGGCCACGCTTTGGCTCCAATTCAAGACCCAGGTTTTCATCGAAATGAAACGGGCATACCGCGATCCCTATTTCATAGCTATCGCCGGTACAGCAGCAGGATTTCTGCTGATGAACCAGCAAGCCATTGGCAATATGTATGGTGTTGATACACTTCCTGTAACACATATGGTCTTACAAGTATTGAGTGGGTCTTTTGCATTATTCATGTTAATTCTGATTACGTTTTATGCGGGGCAAATCGTTTGGCGAGAACGAGAATTGAAAGCAGACCAGATCATGGATTCCCTGCCAATCCCGAACTGGATTCCCATGGTTTCAAAATTGATCACCTTGATCTTAATTCCTGGTATCATGCTACCAGTACTTATGTTGATTGGGATTGCAGTCCAAACCTGGCGCGGGTTTTATGATTATGAAATTCATCTTTATCTCAAGCAACTTCTCCTCTTGGATTGGAGCGATTATGCACTATTGTGTGTTTTAGCTTTTTCAATCCAAACGGTGGTAAACCATAAATATTTAGGCCATTTCATTTTGATTCTCTATTTCCTATTTGGAATGTTTTCTGGGCAATTCGGGTTGGACCATACCCTTTATCATTTTGGTTCAGGTTCCAGTGCACAGTATTCTGATATGAATGGTTTCGAGCCCTATGTCTGGAGGCTTATCTGGTATAAACTCTATTGGGGAGCATTTGCCGTATTATTGGCTTTTGCCAGTAATTTATTCTGGAATAGGGGACTTACGGGTGATTTAAAATCACGATGGGCAACAGCTAAATATAGACTCACGCCGAAAATGAAAAATGGAATAATCACATTCGGACTCGTCTTCATTGGCTTGGGCAGTTTCATATTTTATAACACGAATATTTTGAATGAATATCACCGCTCAAATTATTGGGAAAAAAGGTCTGCAGATTATGAGAAGACCTATAAAAAGTTCAAAGGTGTTCCGCAGCCAAAAATTACCGGCGTGAGTGGGGAAGTTCACTTATTTCCCAAAGAAGCGCGGGTTGAATTTTCCGGTGTGTATCAAATGAAGAATAAAACAGATTCAGTGATTGACACCATCCATACCAATTTTAGTCGTCGTTTTCCATATTCTATCTATAAATGGTCTCGCCCATATGAGACAATTTTCACTGACAGTTCTTATGGGTGGGATATGTTTGTGTTTAATCCTTCAATCCAACCGGGAGAAGAGTTCTCTTTGGAATTTTCCGGCGAAAAAATGCGTACAGGGTTTTCCAATGGTGGAGTTGATCGGACCGTGGTAGAAAACGGGACCATGATCTGGAGCGGTGATATATTTCCTACGTTTGGCTACAATCCTGGAAGAGAATTAAGTTCTAAGCGCGCCCGGAAAAAATATAATCTCTCCGAAAACCAAGACCCCATGCTGAAATATGATGATGTGGAAGGGAACAAACATGGTATTCTTGGTGATGACGCTGATTGGGTGGATTTTGAAGTAACCATGAGCACTGACATGGATCAGATTGCTATGGCGCCCGGTTACATTCAAAAAGAATGGGAAGAAAATGATCGTCGATTTTTTCATTATAAAATGGATCAGAAAATTCACAATCTTTTCGCTTTTGTATCTGCACGATATGAGGTGATTCAAGAAGAATGGAATGGGATTAATTTGGAAGTTTACCATCATCCAACACATACGTATAACGTGGATAAACTTATGGAAGGAATGAAAAAATCCATCGAATATTATAATGAGTTATATGGCCCATATCCGTATCGGCAATGCAGGATTTTGGAATTTCCGTACGGCAGTTATGCAGCATCCTTTCCCAACACAATTCCATTTTCTGAAAATATAGGTTTTGTCATGGATATAGATCCTGATGATCCGGAAGATTTGGATATGCCATTTTGGGTCACTGCTCACGAAATGGGACACCAGTGGTGGCCGCACCAAGTTTCTGGTGGGAATGTTCAAGGCTCGGCTTTCTTAAGTGAAGGATTGGCGGAATATTCTGCAGTATCACTATTGGCAAAAGAGAAAGGGGAGAAGCAGCTCCGAAAATTTCTAAAATATGAATTGGATAAGTATCTTATAGGTAGGTATTCGGAACAGAAATTTGAGCCGACAATCGTTCAGACAGAAGGCCATCCCTACATCCATTATAATAAAGCAGGCCTTATGATGTACACTCTATCTGATTTCATTGGCAAGGATGTGTTCAATAGCGCTTTGGGAAGATTCATTGACAAGTTTCGCTATCAATCAAATCCTTACACCAACATTGGTGAATTTGTAAAAACAATTCGGGAAGATACACCGGATGACTTGCAGTACCTCATTACCGATACGTTTGAAAAAATCACACTTTACGAGAACAAAGCGAAAGAAGCTTCAGCAGTTGAGAATGAAGACGGAACGTTTACAGTTACTATGGAAGTGGAAGCAAAAAAAGTATACTCCGACAGTTTGGGGAATCAAACCAATGCTGAACTCAATGACTGGTTGGAGATTGGTGTTTTAGGTGAAACGCTGGTTGGTGGAGATATGGAAGAAATTCCCATTTATTTAGAAAAGGTTTTGATTACAGATTCTTTAACAACTTTTACAGTTGAAGTAGATCAAAAACCAATCAAAGCAGGGATTGACCCCATGCACAAATTTGTGGATCGAGATTCAGATGATAACCTGGTACGGGTAATCATTGAAGATGGAAAAAACCAAAATAATATTTAAATTAATTTTAATTCCATATTATTTAAGATAAGAGAATAAAAATTTTAGATTTTAATTTTTATAATTAGACACATTAGTGCAAGTGAATAAATGAATCAATCCAAATGCTTTATTCCACTAATAGTGGTTTCATTAATTATTTTATCTGGCTGTTCATCATCTATCCCGGAATTGAACTATAAACCAACGAAACAATATTCGTTAGATAAATACTTATATTCAGTTGATTTAACCCGGATCAAGAATGACAAGGCCTATGTTCATCTCCATTGTCCGGGATTGAATCAAGATACGGTTATATTCCATTTTCCAAAAACAATTCCGGGAACTTATAAAGAATTGGATTATGGCGAAATGATCCAACTTATCGAGCCAAAGGACAGCAATGGGAATTTGCTTCCTGTTCAAAAAATAGGGAAAAATATTTTTAAAATTACCTCAGCACGGGATCTAACCATGATTCATTACTGGGTCGATGATACGTGGGATCATCCAAAGTCCAAGAAACGAATTTGGCCTATGGGTGGAACCAATATTGAGAAAGATGAGAACTTTGTAATCAATGCATCGGGTTGGTTTGGGTTTTTTGACGGGCTGGAATTAGTGCCTATCCAAGTTTCATTGACTCAACCGGAAGGAATGAGAGCCTTTACAGCATTGCCTGTAGAATCTGAATTTGAAAACACAATTGTTTTTAATGCCCGGGATTACCATCAATTGATAGATTGTCCTATTATGGTTTCGGAACCGGACACCGCCACATTCATGGTTGCCAATACAAAGGTGTTTATTGATGCCCATTTTAATGGTGAAGAATTCGGATATGCAGATTTGATCAAAAAAGAGATTCAGCCATCTATGGAAGCAGTGGCAACGTTTACAGATTCTCTTCCTGTGGATGAATACCATTTTATCATGTATATCCGGGATGGTCGGGAATTCATGAAAACTATACAATCAAAAGAAGTTGGTATTATTAAGAAAGCTAAAACGGCCATAGAAAATGTTACCCTTTTTGGCATGGGCGCATTGGAACATGGTAATTCATCTTTTTACACCTTAACAGATTTTGGAGATTCTTCTTATACATCTATGATCAAACGAGTGGCTCTACATGAATTCATGCACATTTTCACACCATTGAACCTTCATAGCGAATATATAGGAGAATTTGATTATGTGAATCCTAAAATGTCAAAACACCTTTGGCTGTATGAAGGCATTACAGAATATTTCGCCAATTTGATTATGGTTCAATCTGGACTTTCCACACCCTTAGAATTCTTTGCAGAACAAATGGGTGGGAAGATTCGACGTGCTTCTAGGTATCCAGAAACAAAAATTCCATTTACTGAAATGAGCGAAGGCATTTTTGAGAAAAAATATGGTCGTCATTATTATCAAGTCTACCAACGGGGCGCATTGATGGGACTTTTGTTAGATATTCAAATTATTCGTCTTACAAATGGTAAAAAAACATTGAAAGATATTGTGTTGGAGTTGGCTTCAAAATATGGACCAAACCAATCATTTGATGAAGAAACCTTTTTTGATGAATTTACTTCATTAGTCCACCCTGAACTTCGTCAGTGGTTTGCAGACTATGTTGAAGGAACCGTTCCGTTGGATATTGAAGGAGGGCTGTCCCAAATTGGTGTTGAATATTCTAAAAAAGGGAAACACCAAGTGCCAAAGAAAATTCTGAAGGATTATGGTTCAAAAGAACATCGTATTTCATTTGGAAAGTATAAAAAAGTGAAAAAAGTGGGTAAAAAAGATCCGGTTGGTTTCAAAGTAGGCGACAAGATAGATACAGATAAAATTCGAGAAAAATTTTATGATGAGAATGGGTTTCCAATGCAAGAAGGAACAGATGTCAAAATCACTGTAAAACGAGATGATAAGATAATTGAGCTGCCCTATGCTTTAGAATTAAAAGAAAGAAAATATAAACATCGTTTACAAATCCTAAAAGAACAGTCAGAGACTCAAAATAAATATTATTTGGTTTGGTTAGGAAATAAAAAGTAAACAGGATTCTTTTATAAATGGTGGTATTCATTGTAAATTCAATCTCGCCTAATTACTATAAAACGACATATTTACGGGGGATTCGTACATGTCAAATTGGAATAAAAATCAATTCATTGAGCATCTTCGGGATAATTGTAGCCGAGAGGTTGCGAAGGTTGGTGTCTCCATTATCGATTTTACAGAACGGCACGCAGATGACATTTCGTGGGGAAGAGGTGGAGATCATGGAACGCTCACTTTTAGATGTAATTCAGATGAGGGCCCATTGCCACTTTTCCATATGACATCCACGGGGCAATTGAACCTACAAATCAACTTTATGCGACATAAAGAGATTCCACCTATGGTTATTCGTGATATTGTTCTAAAATTGGAATCAAACTTCTTACGAGATTATAATCCAGTTGAATATCCAAGTGATATTTTTGTGCCTATGGATGAATTATTTCATACCGAAAACCAGGTTGAAAAATTCCTAAAAACTATGGAAGGCTGTACTTACAGGCTTAAACAATAAGTTTTTTTTAAAAATCACCACTAGAGCCCTATATCGCTAATCGGTATGGGGCTTTTTTTTACTGATCACCTTTCCCTTTATTAAAGATGGGAGAGTTATAAATAAGTAAATTTTATCTTGAACTTTATTCCTAGATGTCGAAAAAACTTCTACCACTTTCACTCTTATTAGAGTTTTTAATCGGTTCAACCGGATCCCTTTCGGGACACATCCGCGATGCATCTACTCATCAGCCTTTGATAGGCGTTAATGTAATAGTGAAAGGTACTAGCATGGGAGCAGCGACCAATCAATTTGGAAATTTTATTTTAGATGATGTACATGTTGGGAGTTATACTATTTATGTATCAATGATTGGCTATAAATCTGTGAATCGATCTAATGTCCATATTGTACCAAAACGAACTACAACAATTAATTTTAGTCTGAATCAGAGTATACTTGAAGGGGATGGTGTTGAAGTAACAGCAACATATTTTGAAAAAATAAAGGATGCGGTTACAAGCAGTAGAACAGTCGATATTGAAGAAATTCGTTCAGATCCAGTGGGTGCCTATGATATTATGGCAATGATGCAGGCTCTACCTTCTGTTGTTTCTGGAACAGACCAATCCAATGAAATTATTGTACGAGGAGGCTCTCCTGGTGAGAATCTGTTTGTAATAGATTTCCTAGAGATCCCTTATCCAAACCATTTTCCTGAACAAGGCAAAGGTGGTGGCCCAGTTACAATGATAGATACAGAATTTATTGAACGAATTGATTTTTATGCTGGTGCTTTTCCTGCTAGATATGGAGAAAAACTTTCATCTGTAATGGATGTAACTCTAAGACAAGGGAATCGAGATAAACATGAACAACAAATTAATCTAAGTATGGCAGGATTTGGTCTTACACTTGAAGGGCCACTAAATTCTAAATCTACTTATCTCTATTCTCTCAGCAGGTCTTTCCTTGATTTTGTTATTTCATCTGCTGGTCTACAGGCGGTACCTAAATATTGGACAAGCCAAGGAAAGATTACTTATGATTTGTCGAATACTCAGAAAATTTTTATCAATTTTATTGGTGGTATTGATGATATTAATATTCAAGGTGAGAATAATCCGCAACTTCAAGGTGCAGAAAATGTGGCTTATTCATCATGGCAAACAACGCTAGGCTTAACCTATAAAAATCTATTCTCTAAAAAAGGATATTTTCAGTCTTCATTTGGAAAGTCTTTGGTTACACTAAAAGCAAAAGTGTATGAACTGGATCAAAACTTGAACAGAAATTATTATTTTAATCGAGATGATTTAGAAGATGATTTTTCTTTTCGCAGCGAGATTGTTTATAAATTTTCAAATTATTTAGATATGAGTAGCGGATTAACAGCTAAACATATGCGATTGGATTATGATAATTGGTATAAAAGTAATCCAACTTATTTATATGGATACTCTTTATCTGGTGTTGGGCAGCCAACTTTTGTGTCAGATACTCTATTTTATGATTCTTATTATCAAAATTCCAATACGATTGTGACTGTTTTGGATTCTATTGGCGAATTGGATACCCTCAAAACAAATGCAGATTTATCTTATCAAAAATACGGTGGATTTTTACACTGGAATTTGATTCCCTTCTCTAGTTTAGAATTATCTCTGGGAGCTCGCTTTGATTATATTTCCTTTACTGAAGAATCAGATATTTCTCCAAGGATGGGATTAAAATATCACTTAACACCAACATTGAATTTTAATATGGCTGCTGGTCGCTATTTTCAGCCACCCTTCAATGAATATTTGAACTCGGTTCGTGGTAATCCAAAAGAATTAAGAAATTATTACGCCGATCAAATTGTTGGAGGTCTTGAGTTTTTTCCTTCATCGGATTCACGAATTACCTTAGAGTATTACACAAAACAATATGCTGATATGGTAACATTTGAAATGTTAAAAGGGTCAGATGGTCGTGACAGTTTAAATTATTATAAACGTATCAATGGTGGTGAAGGACGATCAAGGGGTTTAGAATTATATATACAGAAAAAATATTCTAATAATTGGTACGGATCCTTATCATGGTCTCATTCAATTTCAGAAGGTATCGACCCTAGGACCAAGGATTATTATCCATGGAAATATGATTACCGTAATGTAATTAATCTCGTGGGTGGCTATAAAATAAAATATAAAGATTATGATTGGTATGGTAGTTATAAAAATTCAATGATTGCGAAACTATTTTCCTGGCTTCCATTTATGCCTAGCGATGAAAATCAAATCAGTCTAAAATATAGGTATATGGGTGGTCAGCCCTACACACCTAAACATTATGACCATAATATTAGGGAGTGGTACACCAATGCGGATGATGAATGGAACACCGAACGTTATGGACGCTATATTCGCATCGATTTGATGCTACAGCAACGATTTCATTATGAAAAAGTTAATCTGGTTGCATTCTGGGATATCATGAATATTTTAAACCGTAAGAATCCCTATGAATATATGTATCTAGATGATGGTACTAAAATTATGAGTTGGCAATATACAACATTCCCCGTGGGTGGTCTGATATTGGAATTTTAACATTGTTTTACCCATTAGCTCTTCTTATCGTTGAATAGAGAAAATTTTTCATATGCGTAAAATAAGTAATTCATTATTTTATAACGTTAATTAAACAATGATAAAATTAATCCCAGTCCTATTTCTTTTCCCTTGTCTTTTCGCAACGGATCGATTCAATGGTGAACTGCCTATCGGTTTAACCGAAGAAGAAAAAACAAGAGTCCACGAAATTTACAATATGGGCCGCGAAACAGATCCACCTCCGGGACCAATTCGAAATATTGCTGAATATGAAAGAATGGAAGGTGTTTTGATTCGCTATCCTTTTGGAATTTCCACAGCTGTGATCGCCGAAATGAGCGAAGATGTAACCGTCTATTGTCTGGTCTCATCCAGCCAGCAGAATTCTGCTAATTCTTCTATGGAAAATGGTGGCGTGAATATGGGAAATGTTGTTTATGTCACAGGATCTACAGACAGTTACTGGACCAGAGATTATGGCCCCTGGTGGGTTGTAGATGGAAACAGGGGTGTATCTGTTGTTGATTTCACCTACAATCGTCCTCGTCCTAATGATAATCAGGCCCCGACAAAAATGGCGAACTATTTGGATGCGCCTTATTTTGCGTCAGATATTGTTCATGCTGGCGGAAATTATATGACGGACGGACTGGGGACATCCGCATCAACGGATCTTGTATATGTGGAAAATTTCATTCCAAATTCACAGGTACTCCAGATCATGGAAGATTACTATGGAATTGACACCTACCATGTATTAGATGACCCTAATAACACTTACATTGATCATATTGATTGCTGGGGAAAATATTTGAGCCCAACTAAAGTAATGATTAGGGAAGTGCCTGCGAGCCATGCTCAATATGGTGAAATTGAAGCAACTGCCACTTATTTCAGAAATTCTACGAACGAATGGGGGGAACCCTGGGATGTTTACCGAGTTTGGACTCCCAACGACCAGCCTTATACAAATTCATTGATTTTAAATGAAAAAGTATTGGTTCCTATTACCGGAAGCAGTTGGGATGATGAAGCATTAACAGCATATGAAGAAGCCATGCCTGGTTTTGATATTTTACCTTTTACCGGATCATGGGAATCCACTGATGCTTTACATTGCAGGATAAAAGGGATTCCAGATCTTGAGATGCTCCAGATTTTTCACAATCCCATTAACGACAGTACCGAAGCAATCGATAATGGATACCCCGTAGAAGTTATTATTGATGACTTAAGCGAAGCAGGTTTAATCGAAGATTCCATCAAAGTTTTTTGGAAAATTCCCAGCATGAATGATTGGAATTCAGAATACCTTTATGGATCTGCTATTCCGGAAGAACCCAACACTTGGTCAGGATGGATACCAACGCAGGAAGAAGGTACGATCCAATATTATATTCAGTCTGCTGATTCATCGGGGCGAATTGAAAATAGTCCACTGGCTGGTTGGCATGAATTTTGGGCATTGCCTCCAAATACCTGTTTGGAATGGGATTTAGGTGATATGAACAATTCGGGTAATATTGATGTTTTTGATATTCTGCTTTTGGCTGATTATGTTAATTCCGGCTATTTTCCGGGTAGCTGTCCACAAACAGTTTCAGATATAAACAGTGATGGAAATTTGAATGTTATTGATGTGATTTTTTTAGTGAATATGATTATTTATCCGTGATTATTCACCTGATTTTCTGGTTCTATATTTGTCCTTAGTTTATCAAAAGGTTCTCCTATAGTCTATCCATAACTAGGATCGAGATATATATGTCAGAAAAACATCCATTTCTTTATGAGCCCACTACGGCTATCACCGATTACATTATTTTTATTTTGGGTATTACCTTTGGATGGTTTACTCTTTCTATCCAAGATTCCCAATTTCATCAACTTTGGGGTACATCTTTTATCACCATAGCCATTGGTGCACTTTTAGGTGGAACTACTCACGGATTTGGCCCAAAATTATCCCAGATCCCCCAAACAGTTATTTGGCGGGCAACATTGATATTTGTTGCTGCAACCAGTTTACTCTTAGCCATGTCTACTGCTTTAGTCTTTGTCACCGGGAAAGGAGAGGATGCACTATACATTACCGCTGGAGTTCTCCTTATAAGCTTTTACAATCGTATTCGCACTCAGGATAATTTTCGATCAGTAGTCATATTCTATTTACCCTTGATGGGAATTTCCTTTATTGGATTTCTAGTAGCATTTTTCTATTATGGAATGACAGGTGCACTATCCATTTCAATTGGATTGTTGGTGAGCCTTGCTGCATCTTGGGTGCAAGTCATGAGAATATCACTTCATGAGAATTTCAATCATAATGATCTTTTCCATGTAATCCAGATGTTGGGGTTGTATTTAATGTATCGTGGAGGACTGGAGATTCCACCGTTCTAACTGATTATAATTAAAATTCTTGATTCCAAACCCCAAATATTAATTTTTGATCTTAATCCTTATCCTCTTCCAAATATTCATATAAATTTGCCCGCTATTTTTAGGAGAAAACGTGAAAGTTGACGTTAAAATAATTAATGATTACACCCGGGAAATTTCGATAGAAGTTCCTTGGAGTGAGTTGGAGTCGGACTTCAATTCAACAATTAAAAAATTTAGTCGAAAGATTAAAATGCCAGGATTTCGTCCGGGTAAAATCCCATTGGATCGCTTGATGCAGCAGTTTCAATCCAATATTGAAGCAGAATTTATGGAAGATAATATTCAGAAATTTTATCTCCTGTCTGTCCAACAAGAAGAAATTATTCCGGTAAACCAGGCAGAGATCAGCGATGTCCATTTCCATATGAACGAGCATTTTACATTCATGGCAAAATTTGAAGTTGAACCGGATGTGACCTTGCCCAACATGAAATGGAAATCATTAAAAGTGCAACGTTCAAACTATATTCATGATGAACACGATATTGAAGATGCTATTACTCAATTAAAGAAGGCACATGCCACCATCACCACTGTGGAAGACGGTGCCAAGGAGGGGGATTATCTCATTTGCACACTCCAAAAATTGGATGTATCAGGTGTGCCCATCATTGGCAAAAAATACGAGAAGCAATACCTCCGGGTCGGAAAAGGATCTTTCACAGAGAATCAAAAAGATAAATTGATTGGTCTGAAACCAGATGATATCACTCGTATCATGTTACCCGTTAGCAAGGAAGATGGTGATGCGGAATATGAACTCACCGTGGCAAATATTGAACGGGAGATCTTACCAGAAGTAAATGATGATTTTCTGAAGCTAGTGAATCCTGAATTGACATCCGTTGATGAATTGACCGCTGATGTTGAAAAGAAAATTAAGGCTAATTTTGCAGAACGTTCTCAGACCGCATTTGAAAGAGATCTTTCTGATGCTTTGATCGAGTTAGCCAATCCATCTTTTGCACCATCTATGATGAATAATTATCTAAATAATCTAGTAGAAGATGTAAAAAAACAGAATAATGGTGAGCCTATAGATGATGAAAAAATAAGGGAACATTATAAACCAACAGCAGAACGTAATTTGAAATGGTTTTCACTTAGAAATAAATTGATTGAGACAGAGAAGATCAATGCTTCCCTTGAAGAAGTGGAAAGCGAAATCGAAATAATGGTTGAAAAATCACCCCAATCTGAAAAAGAAATTAGAAAATTTTACAAGAAACCCAGCAACTGTCAGCGAATCGAAGACGATCTTATAGAAAAGAAAATCTTGGAATATCTTGAACAATTTGCTAAAGTTAAAGAAGTACAAGTACATACAAAAGACCTTCGCGGAGAAGACCATGAACATTGAGCAAAAGACATTGAATCAACTGGTACCTATCGTTATTGAACAGACAGGACGATCTGAACGAGCCTTTGACATTTTTTCCCGGCTCTTGAAAGAACGGATTGTTTTTCTCGGCACACCTATTGATGATTCCCTTGCATCCCTAATTATTGCGCAGTTATTATTTTTGGAAGCAGAAGATTCTGAAAAAGATATTTTTCTTTATATCAATTCACCAGGTGGTATCATAACATCCGGCTTGGGAATTTATGACACCATGCAATATATCAAACCTGATGTATCCACGATCTGTCTAGGTCAAGCTGCAAGTATGGGCGCATTTTTATTGGCTGGTGGAACCAAAGGGAAACGGTATGCACTACCTAATTCACGTATTATGATCCATCAACCCATGGGGGGAGCGGAAGGACAGGCAACTGATATCAAAATTCAGGCGGAAGAAATTCTTCGGATGAAAAAGCAGTTGAATACCATTTTGGCAAAAAACTCAGGACAAAGTTTAAAAAAGATCGAAGCAGATACAGACCGGGACAATTATTTAACATCTAAAGAAGCAAAATCATACGGCCTGATAGATTCTATTATGTCAAAGAGGAAATGAGCAGGATCCAAAAAGGTAAAAGTCCGGAGATCAATCTGGAGCCGGAAATGAATCAACCCCAAGATGGATTTAAGGTTACTTTACAAAAACCTTCCAAGATCAAGTCCAACTTGGATATTCATGTCATCGGGCAGAATGGTGCTAAAAAAGCCATCGCTGTTGCAGTATACAATCATTATAAACGAATCATTCACCAGGCCTATAATTCAGATGTAGAAATAGATAAAAGTAATATTTTACTGATCGGTTCTACGGGGACAGGAAAAACATTGATCGCTAAAACATTGGCTCGGTTTCTTTCTGTTCCATTTGCTATTGCAGATGCAACAACATTAACTGAAGCGGGCTATGTTGGGGAAGATGTGGAAAATATATTGGTTCGGCTGCTTCAGGTTTCTAATTATAATATAGCAGCTGCCGAAAAAGGGATCATCTATATTGATGAAATTGATAAAGTTGGACGAAAAAGTGCTAGTGCATCCATCACCCGAGATGTGAGTGGAGAAGGAGTCCAACAAGCACTTTTGAAAATTCTGGAGGGCACCATTGCCAACGTACCCCCCAAAGGGGGAAGAAAACATCCTGAACAAAGTTTGATTGCTATTGATACAACCAATATTTTATTTATTTGCGGTGGTTCATTTTCAGGATTGGAAGAGATCATCTCCCGACGGGTAGGTAAGGGAGAATTAGGTTTTGGCACCAAGAAAAATATACAGAAAAAAGATACCAACGAAATCTTTTCCGACGTAAGGCAGGAAGATTTGATTGCCTATGGCATGATCCCCGAATTAGTGGGCAGACTTCCGGTGGTGAGTACATTGGATACCTTAGATGAAAATGATATGATGCAGGTGATGCTATCCCCAAAAAATTCCTTAGTGAAGCAATATAAGAAACTTTTTATGCTTGAAGGGATTGAGCTGGAATTTCGTGAATCAGCACTAAAGGCTATTGTTCAACTTGCCATGGAACTAAAATCAGGCGCGAGAGCACTTAGGTCTGTCATGGAAGAACATTTATTGGATATCATGTATTATATTCCTGAAATGGAAGGTGTAGAACGGGTAATCATAACTAGGGATACGATCCTGAAAGGGAAGGAGCCCCTATATAAACATAGCCAAAAACGGAAATCAGCTTGATTCTATCAACCTTTTAAAGGGGTTTTCAAACATCTGAAAGGTATACTCAACTTATTTCAATAATGTGATTTTTTGGATATCCCGTTTAGCTTCTGATATTAGTTCTATAAAATAAAGTCCTGATGGTATATTGGTTGGTTGCCATTTGATTTGATAATGACCCGGTTCCAAATTTTCATGGATCAATGTTTCAATCAATCGACCCGTTAAATCAAATATCCTTAAGGATGTTTCCCCCGTATTTGCAATACCATATTGAATGGTTGTTACAGGATTAAATGGATTTGGATAAATTTGATTTAGTGAGAACTCAGTTGGAAATTGGATAGCTTCATTTACAGATAAGACGTTATCAATTGTAACCGTCCCCGATCCATTCACAAATGGCACACCTTCATGTCCCCAGCCATCTATCAATATCATCACATTCGTCGTGACGGTAATTTCTTCGTTTAATTGGGCGTCTAGGCTCACTGCACAATTCACACGGAATAAATTGTAGGAGCCCGTTTCCAGAGGCGCCGGCCAATTGGATAATCCAACAATAATATCTGAGCCTGAAAGTGTAACATCAAATTCCCATGATTCTGTTAAATCAATAGGCTCAATCATAGGCGTCCATTCACTATTTTGGTTCCAATCTGTAAAAGGCTCACCCATATCATAGGTTTCATTATTGTTTAGATCTTCAAAGGGTTCATCGCTGGGGCTAAGCAAATCGGGAGAGTGCAATAATTGAAATACCGCCATGGGGATTGGTACTGTACTATATAATGAAACAACATAAGACGCACTGCCTCCTGCCGTTCCTGTTCCATCTTGAATATTGAAATATTGATCCAGAGGATTAATATGATAAGTGGCTTGGTCGGATACTGTTATACCAACTTCCACATTTTCGTAATTAAAAGCTAGGCAGTATTCAAAGGTTACATTTACATCTGTTTCAACACCGGTATTATTAAATAAAGTCAAATCTAGTATAGCGCCTGTGCCCGCTTCGATAATTGGATTAACCAACGTAACTGTATTATCCGTAAACATTGCAGAATCAAAACTCGTTCTTTCGGTGGGCTCTACAGCAATAAATTCTGGTACATTAGGTGAAAAATGGAGTTGAAATTCTAACTCATTGATTACCATCTCATTACTCAGACCGATAGAAAAATTTCCTTCATTATTGGCATATCCGGATCCATTGTAAATAAATGCGGTCGCTAAAATGATTTCTCCATATTCTACATCGAAGGACATAAATTCATCTGGATCAGAAATATTGTCAATCCTTAGCATGGATACCACATCATAGAGGCTGGTGGTACTTGGCGTTGATGATTGACTAAATTCACGATTCTCCGAATCACCGGGAAACACATCGCCGCCATTACTTGGCCCGCCGTTTTCCAAAGCAAATTGACCGTCAGCTTGTTCCAGTCCAACGCCATAATAAGGTTCATTGGTATTGGGCCCCCACCCTTGAGCGATATTATCATTGATGTGCCAGATGGCCAAACCTGGTGTTGGCATGAGTGTATCGGACCCAATTTTTTGACGATTTTCAATAAGCCAATATTCTTCCGATATTTGAGAATGATTAACGCGAATAATAGTATTATTTGAATAGGATTGCTGTAAAGAAATAAGATCTGTGTCATCCGTTATTTCAACAACATTTACCCATCCCAATCTATTTTTACACCATCCAACCATAGTGGCAGGATACCAGGGAGAATTCCCACTTGTTCCCCATGATCCACTTGCCATGAGGGCTAACTTTCCTGCGCCTGTGGATGAATAATCTGTGTCATATAAATCGGGCAAGCCTAAGGCATGTCCAAATTCATGAGCTAGAACCCCAATTGCCACAATGGTTCCACTTTGGATTTCTGGGTTCATGGTATAGCTGCTAATTGTTACACCATCATAATTAACGGATAAATTTCCGAGGCTTGATTTGTGGGACCAAATATTTGAATGATTGCCCTGTTCTGCACCTTCACCTTGGTGAAGCAAATTCAATGCATCTACATAGCCATCATTATCATTATCATATAGAGACCAATCAAATCCTTGAGCTTCCAAAGAATCCACCATTGCCCGAACCAATTCTCGCACGTGTGACCATCCATTTGGATTATTGTACGCGTAATAATCATGTGAATTTGGTGCTGTGATCCAATTTGTTACTTCCGATATGGGTAAAAACTGACCGTAGGAGATTTCTTGGTAAAAATCTCGAAAGCTACCCGTATTATTATAATTCAAATGGGTGTAGCCCGGTTGATTCATAACTAATTCAAAATCTGTAGAATCGTAGGTTGCAGCTGCATCTGGAAATTCCACCAGAATAAGTGGAACATGAAATGTATCGGTTCGTGTGGCTTGCAAATTTGGAATCGGCGCACGATCTTCTAAAATTCTTTTATCAGGGCGGATGCCTTTTAGAATAAAAGAAGAAAGCAGGCTGGGTTCAGGATCTACACCAACTTTCAAATCCGAAGGAATGAGACTGAAGCCATCATTGCCTGATGCGTATACCCACCAATTCTGGTCATTTTGTACTATCGTCCATTCATGGTATTCATGCCAACCTTGGAGATGATTCCCTCGATTGTAAATCTGAATTTCAATACCATTGGGCTGGGTAACTGTAAATGGAGTTGGACTGGCAAGGTCTGCCATTCCATTGGAAAGCAATAAAAAGGTAAGTATATTTTTTGAATATTTCGTATTTATCATAAGTTTTTTTAAAGGGTTTATAAAAAAATAACGACTAATCTGTCATTCTTACTTAATTTCACGTCTTCTATATTCTTTTGAATTCAAGATTATATCAATGAAAAAATTACTTCCATTATTTCTGATTGTTATAGGTGTATCCCATTGGGCATGTGAGAAACCAGATAATTCAACCCATGAGAATGATAGTAATACATTCGGAAATACGTTGAACGATGACTTGACAGGTTTCCAAGGTTCCATCACCGATTATTTCTACAATTTTGAAGATGAAATCGATGCCAAATTTTTCCGATATGATCCCAGCCTCATGGCCGCATTCGAAAATTACCTTGATTATTACAAACTTTCAGGAGAGACCCCACCGGAATTAGGATACCGTACTTTCCAGAACTATTTGGTTTCCATGACACCATCTGATGAATCACAATTTACCGAGCGGCATTATATTGATTCTCTTTCGGTCCAGGATTCCATTGTACCTGACTCCGTACTGATGACTTCCACCTCATTCAAAAACCTTGAAAAATTAGAATGGGATCTTTTGGCAGACCCATCCCTCCAGAGGTATAAATTGGTGAATTCTGACTGGGTCCAGGCGGACACCATGTTATACTTTTCAGACACTTTTGATGTGAGCGCTTATTGGTCTGTGGTGGATACGCCCTTTATTGATGAAGGACTGCTCTTTGTTGATTCTTCTGAATGGTTTGATACAAACTATGTCTTCCTAGCAGACGATCAGATAAGGTTTATTTCGAATTTTGAATTTGAGAAAAAACAACTTAGTGCTGATTCCCTTGTCTTCAGGATCAATACAGATTGTAATGATAATGGAGAATGGGATGCGGGGGAGAATCCCCTTATGGATTACAATGGGGATGGGGAGTATGAAGCACTTTATGAATATGAAGATAATAATAACAACGGTGAGTACGATGCCGGTGATAATTTGATCGAAGATTATAATAATGATGGTGTTATTTCAATCGCTTTTGAATTTGAAGATAGAGGCAATGGAATCTGGGACCCGGAAGAACCGTATTTTGATATTAATGGGAATGAAGTATTTAATAACAGTGAACCCTATCAGGATCGGAATTGTAATGAGATTTGGGATGATGCTGAACCCCGGGTGAATAATGAATCAGATTGTGCTGGTATCGGAACATTTACTGTAGATGCAGATGGTGGATTTTGCGATCGAGGAAATAAATTTTATGACTTGGATGAAGAATATATATCAAAGGATTCTGATGGTGATGGAACATTAGAAAAATATTTTTATGTCTTAGGTGATAAACCCAATAATCTAATTGTTGATTATACTGATCCTGAAAACCCCACCGTTCTTTTAGAAATTAGTATGGGAGATGACATTATTGATCGTTGGGGACGAGAATACTTTGATTTGATTGAGAGCATTGAATTCAATGACCTTAAACAGCAGTATGTGGATGATGTTGATTCGTTAGTCACGTTGTTTACACGTGAAAAAATTGGCCATATTAATGGGGGATCACTTTCACCGGATGACTATTATATAACAAAGTCTGAATGGGTTAAAACTAGCGGAAGTGGATCAGAACGTTTTTACAATTACCACATTTTCCACGAGCCAAAACATTTAAATCAGGTTGTTTATCCATCTTATTTTCTACCGGTTGGTTTCTATTTTCAGCCCAAAGAAATCGCTAATGGATTTTGGAGTGGGCAAAACCTTGAAAGTGAAGTTCTTTATTATACACATCAGGGCTCGCTGCGGGATGGTGAGCATGTGGACACTGCCTATTACGATACCACCGATATTGCAGTTTATCTTATTCAGAAAAGTTACGATGTTGAATCATCCAGTGTGACTGTACCTGCAGCTATTAAAACTTTTGCATCCATTGGTGATGCGGATTCATGTTTTGCAACTGGTTCTATAGTGGCGGATGGAAATGAATGTCCACCGGCTGATACAACATTTACTAATTGTTTTAAAGTGACCCAAATCTTGACAATGACAATGTTGGGAAGCGGTGTTGATTTTGGTCAACGAACAGAATCGTGGCTAGCATATAAAAAAGGTCTAGTGAAAAGTGAAATATATATTCGCTGGACTGAGCATCCCTATAATGCTGACTGGACACAAAATGGGCCTCCAGATGATAATAATGAAGCATGGGTTGGCTTGAATAAAATTGAATTAACGTCGCTTGATGTAACACCGAGTGCGGGAGTTTTTAGAAAATTAACTCAACCTGTTCATACCATTGAACTTCGTGATATAGGGAATCACCCGGATTTTGATTTTGAACCTTTTCGTGTTAGTACTCAAAAAGGAATACAAACTCTCGATCTAATGGAGTTAACAGAATGATGAAACCAAAACATCTTTTCATGTGCATGTTCCTTATCTCTTTTGGTCTTGCAGGTACGGATGGAACTATCCGCGGAAAAATTACAGATGGAAATGGTGTTGCTCTTCCTGGTGCGAATGTTATTCTCCCCGATCTAAGTATGGGCGCAGCTTCTGATATGGATGGGAATTATCTAATCTTGAACATTCCCGTAGGAAAATATGATGTAATCGTTTCCATGATGGGATATAAAAAAACAACAATGAAAGGTATCCACATCCTCATGGATCAAACTCTATGGTTGAATTTTAAATTAGAGGAAGAAATTGTTGCTGGTGAAGAAGTGGAAGTGATAGGGAGGAAACCTCTCGTGGAGAGAGGATCAACTTCCAAAAAAGTCACCGTGAGTAAAGAAGCAATTCAAGCTTTACCTATTCGCGATTTAACTGAACTCTATACTTTACAATCCGGTGTAGTAAAGGTTGAAAGTAGGGAGAAATCAGTCCCTGGTCATGAAGAGCGAGGTATTGAGGAGATTCATGTGAAAGGAGGTAGGTCGGGACAGATTGCATATATGATGGATGGTATGTATCTAAGGAATCCAATCTTTGGTTCCATCGGATCTGGTACAAGGCTAAACTTATTTGCTGTAAAACAATTTGACTGGATGGAAGGTGGATTTAATGCTGAATATGGTGATGCCCAGTCTGCTGTATCAAACTTTCACACTAATTCGGGCGGAAAGCAGATCACCTATAATATCAAGTTTGAAACAAGTCAGGTTGGTGCCTTGATCAATGCTGCCATGGGTAAAACCCAGGAGAATGAAAACTTTGATCTGATTCGTGGTTATAACGATCTGAATATTGGTATTGGGGGACCTGTTCTAGGGATTCCCAAACTCTCTTTCTGGATTTCGGGGCAATATACAAATGAAGACAATTACAGTGTTTATGAATTTGATGATAGAGTGTTTACACTTCATAATGGAGATTATTTTTATAGAACTGATGCGGATCTAACTGCAAACCAGGAAAATATTTCAAATAATAAAAAAGCACTTGTTTATCCTTGGGACAATGTGGCAGGTTTCCGCGGATTTGGATTTAATGAAACCTGGGATGTCTTTGCAAAATTGAGCTTCAAGTTAACGAATAAACTCCGATTCCATGGTGCATATTGGCAGGTTGGGAACCATCGTCAATCTTTTAATCCAACGTATTTGTATTGGGATGAAGGGAGAAATGAACTTTTTCGGGATACTTATAGATTTAATTTTGAAGTAAATCACTCCTTGACCCAAAGAACATTTTATACAATAAGGACGTCAAGGTTTACACAGGATCAATTTCAGGGAGTTCGCTGGCGGGATAATGATGCAGACGGGTATCCAAATTGGTTTGAATGGCGCCATCCAGCTGGTTATAAAGATATCTCTGATCCAGAAAATGATAAAGTGATTCCTTATAGCATTGGAGAAGATGGAGACACAATTCGATATACCAATGTAGATGGACGCACCGGTTGGCACCATGGTGCAAAGCCTGGTTTATATAGCTGGGAAATGGCAGAGAATTTCGGAGATCAAAATGGGAATGGTGTTTGGGATGTGGGAGAAGACTTTACAGATACCAACGGAGATGGTTTGTGGAATGGCCCAGAATTGATCAAACCATTACTCGAGCGGGATGGCAGCTATTGGCTTGAGCCGGAAATGTACGAAGACCCGGAGCTTTTTTATGATTATCGTTCTGTAGAACTTCGCTACCAAAATGCGCCAGGATACTTTAATACACCTATAAATAATAGTTTTATTCCCGGAGTTCCTAATCCTTATTACTATATGCCTAATTATGCTGAAGGCGGGATTGCCTGGGATGAGGGCCGAACATTCGGCGGTCACGATGTTTTTTATGCAGACTCTCGTGCTGTTACAGATGAAATACGGTTTGATCTCACATCACAGATCACTGATAAATGGAAAGTAAGAACCGGCATAGACTATAAATATCATAAACTCAATTTTTATGAAGTCCAGGCACCCTGGCTCGGTGCTGGTGCCTATATACAAACATTTGCTGAATTCTGGGAAGATACGGGTCCTGATGGTAAAGTTCTTGGGGATTCTGATTATTTAGAAGCGGACGAAGGTGAAGGTAACGGTCGCTGGGATAAAGGCGAAGAGTTCACAGATGCAAATAACAATGGTCAATGGGATGAATTTCGTGAACCGGAAGAATTTTCGGCCTATGTCCAAAATACATTTGAAGTACCTTGGATGGTGATTAATTATGGTATTCGGATTGATATGGTAAACTATAATACACAGATCTGGGGTATGCCACCACCCCTTCAAGATTCTTTAGGAATCTATAGTCCCGGCAATCCATATTTTTATTCTGATTTGAATGATAATAATATCTGGGATAATGATGAGAGTTATTCCGATATTGCCGGGCTTCCTCGTCAAAAGGTATTTCTAGAACAATCTGGTTGGTTTTATAAGATTAGTCCACGTCTTGGCTTCAGCCATGTGATCACAGACAAGTCCACCTTTACGTTTAATTATGGCTTGTACTACCAAACACCGGTTTACCAAAGTATTTACCTGAATACAAACAGGCTCGAAGATCCAGAAGATTTATTCGAAGAAGGAGAAGGCCAGGTTGGAAATGCAACTATTGGCGCAGAAAGAACGCAAGATTATTCTGTAGCCTTTAACGTCCAAGTGGGGGAAAGTTGGGCCTACTCTTTTGGAGCGTGGGTTAGGGACATGGACCAAATGACACGTTTTAGCCATGAGCGTTCCGGAGTTTATACCTACCAGATCTCCACCAATGGAGACTATGGTTCAGCGAGAGGACTTGATTTAACGCTTAAATGGCGAAGACCATTTTTTGGGTCCGAGCTTCAATATACATACTCGATCTCCAAAGCAAACAGCGAATATGCCTGGCAAAGTATCAGTGGGCAATATGTAGATGCTCCGAGCCAAGAATTTATCACTTATTTTGATCGGCCACATGGTTTGACCTACTATGCCTATACCTTTCTACCATTCGGATTCCAGGCGGGGTTAACTGCTAATTACCAAAGCGGGTACCCTTATACACCCATCATTTTTCGTGGAAAAGATCCTGTGCCAGATGATAGAAATCGTAATTCAAAACGGGGACCCGGTTATAAGAATGTGAATCTTTCACTCTCTAAATACCTCAAGGCCATGAATCATAAAATTGCTTTAGGGTTGAATGTTTTCAATATCCTGGATATACGAAATCCCGTCGATGTTTGGCCAATGACAGGTAAACCTGATGAGCCGGGAACCTATTATACCGATTATGTAGGGCTTCCGGGTACGGATCCCAGTGGTCAAGGTAAATTAGCAAATAAATCCAGCGCTTATTATGACAGGCCTTGGCGATTGTCATCCCCTCGAGAAATTAACTTTTTTGTCCGAATCGATTTCGATTAAACCAAATGAAATATAATAATCTTTTTAATATTTTACTCTTGAGTTCATTACTTGCTATAGATAAGACCTATGTACAGCAACATAAGCCTAGTATTGATCCATTTCGCCAAATGAGCGCCGCAAAGATCGGCGATAATCCATTTCCTCCTAATCCCATGGGCGACCGTGCCAAAGGATTTGTAGATCAGGGGCGTGTCAAAACAGCTATTACCAATTATGGTAGTTTTATCAATTGGGATGCTCATCCTTCCGGTATCTGGGGTGATTATTCTTATTTGCCGGCAGTTTCATTTATTGCAGGGGTCCCGGGTCATTCAAATACAGCGAATTACACTTGGGAGATCCTTGAAACCGTTGTAGATGAAGAAGGCATTCCAAAATATAGTTTATGGTCATCAACCAATGCCTATGAAGCCTGGTATCCAACTTCCGGCGACACTGTATTTAAAGGACTTCTTTTTGATTTGGGCAATGATGAAGGGGTCTATCTTCCAGATAATGAAAAATCATCATTGGAAGAATTTGATTCCGATAGGCTATTTATGTTTGATCATGAAAACTATAAAATCATATTAAGTACTTTTGGTGAAATGGATCCTAGTAATTCAAGCACGCGGATTGGATTTATATATCCTTGGGCACTGCGACCTAAATTGATCACCCGCGAAAGCAGTTTTGATTTTTATGATTACGGACCAGACTTGGAAGAATGGACTGATGATGATAATTATGTGTATTATGGTGCTAATGCTGCTGAATCTCATTTTATCGATACTGACTATAAAACGGACTGGCACGCTTCAACAATGTCGAGGATAAATACCCATCAATCAGAATTTAATGCCGAGGATATTTTTAAGGATTCACCTTGGGTTTCTGGTGAAGATACTTACCCGATTTTAGCTCATTCCGGGTATTCCCAGACTTGGCCAAAAAAATATAATGAACAAACAGGTTTGACGGAATCATTTTGGCCAGGATGGTGGGCAAAGGATTATAATATCAATTTACCTGGCTGTTCTCAATCCCGGAAAGATCCTGATTGCTGGGAGGATGTACCGGGTCGGTTTATTTCCGATATGGATGTATATATGGAATTTGATGACCGCTGGTCGCACCGAGCCAATAACATCAATACCAATAATGCTTATGAGCAAACAGGCTACCCTATGGGGTTGCGTGTCATGGCTTCTGCCCATTCTTATGGTGTCTCCTATGCAGAAGATATCATGTTTGTGACAGTAAAGGTTCGAAATGAGAGTGGTGATTTTTGTGCCGAAGATGAAGATGGAAATCCTGTTTTAGATAAGGATGGGAATCAAATTTGTGGAGAAGCGATGATCATGCCCGATGGGACGAAATTAAATCGCGGCAAGGGATTCGATTATAGTGGTACGGCACTTGGATTTTATATGGATGCAGATGCCCTAATGGGTGACTGGGCTGGTTATAATGGTTTTTATCATACTAACGATGATGATTTCATGAAATATTATTGGGATGTGTTCGAGGTTAATAACGAAAGAATGCTTATCAGTATGGCCATGATAGGTGACCATGATGGTGTTTCAGGTGCCCTTGGATATGCACTGGATGAGCCTTCTGCAACGATTCACCCCGGAAACGAATTTGGTGTAGTTGCAACTCAGTTATTAGATTCTCCCAAAGCAACTGGTATGGTGGATCTTGATCAAGATGGTACGATTGATATTTTTCCTGGCGAACCCTTAAAAATGACAGATTGGCATTGGGTGGATTGGTATCAACGACCGGGAGTGACCCGACCAGAAGATTCTTCCCCGCCGTGTTATGCTGGAAGTGAAGGCTGCCCTGTCGCAAGGAATAAAGAAGAGATTTTATATAAACTTATGGTTGGAGATACATCGAATCTGAGCGAGAATGAAAATGCTTGGCATTTTCATACAGAAAATCCTGGAACAGATTATGGGACTGAACTCAACCCTCATTTTGATTCGGTTATTGGGTTGAAGGAAGAACCTGTATATTTACGGGATAACCCTGGTCTGGATTGTGTATTGATCATGAGTTGTGGACCATTTGATTTACCCGTTGGTCGGGAAGTGCCATTCTCATTCTGCATTATTTTTGGACAAACTGAAAGTGACTTGATTAGTAACGCACGGTTTGCTCAAGTTATGTATAATTCAAAATACCAAGGGTTCACACCACCGACCCGGCCTACTGTTTATGCTGAGACAGGTCAGGGAGAAGTCAGAGTTTATTGGGATGGGAGGGCCGAAACTGCCAGGGATGTGGTAACGGGTTATGCTGATTTTGAAGGATATAAAATTTTTAAAAGTTTGGATGGTGGAGCTGCCTGGGGCGAAGCCAATGATATGATCTTTGACACAGATGGTATTTTTGCCGGCTGGCGTCCTTTTAAACAATACGACCTTTCTGCGGAAAAAGATTCACTTCATTGTATTTATTCCAGCGATCCTGAAGATTGTGTAGATGATCCTTTTCAACAACGAGGACATGCCATCAATGGCGAAGATCCTTATTTCCCATGGTTCAATCTTGGGATGGATACTGGGCTGGATCCCATACGTCTCCCTGAACCCAAGGTTATTAATGGTGATACAATGACCTATATGTATGTGGATGAGGATGTTACAGATGGTTTAGAATACACCTATTCAGTCGTTGCTTATGATATGGGTGTTGAGCCACCTTATAAAACAACTTATAAAGATATTGGAAACGGTTCTTTTGAAGCTGTGGTTGATACCAATTATTCAAATCCGGATAAATGGGCTGATCCGGATGGATATGCTTCCATTGAAAATTCAAAAGGCACAACCATACTGGATCGGAATTTTGTTCAAGTTTATCCCGGGGTGATGCCTGCTAATGATGTAAGTGATATTGGTGTGGTTCCCAATCCATATAAGGTACAATCTGGATTCAAAGAAAATGAACATTTAAGACAGATCAGGTTCACAAACCTTCCTGAAAAATGTACCATCAAAATTTTTACATTAACAGGTGAACATGTAAGTACCATCCAGCATGAAAATGCAGAATCAGGAAATGTATGGTGGGATATGCGAACCGTGAATAACCAGGAAGTAGCACCGGGACTCTATCTATTTCATGTAGAACAATTCGGAAATTCTAATGATTCCTTTGTCGGTAAATTTGCGATAGTTCGATGAAAAATCTATCCATAGTGCTGTTGTTGATTACATCCTTTGTATTGGGTCAATACCGAGATATTCCTGATGTGGTAACAAAGGTTGCTACTGCTGCAGGAAGTTTCTTAAAACTGGAGACTTCTGCCAGAGCAATCGGAATGGGTGGCGCTAATGTGGCTTCGGGCCGTGGCGTATCCGGGATCCCCTATAATCCATCCAGTATCGGTTTTATCCAAAAGAGTGAAGCCTATTTTTCCCAAGTCAATTATTTAGCCGGCATTCAACATGGTGTATTTACCTATGGCACACGGATTGGACCTTCGGACTTTGTAGGGTTTCACCTTTTCTATTTAGACAGTGGTCCTATGAGTGTAACGACAGAATTATTTCCGGATGGAACTGGTGAAGATTTTCGTGTTATCTCCATGGCTGCCCGTGCCACTTATGCCCGTTCCTTAACAGACCGGTTAAAGATTGGTGGTTCCATCAATTATATTAGAGATAAAATTGCAGAGACAGGAATGCAGGCCGTTTCTTATGATATTGGATCCAACTTTAATACAGGGATCTATGGTACCATTCTGGGAATGAGTATTACAAATTTTGGTCCTGATGTTGAATATGCAGGAGAAGATCTAAGTGTTCAGGTTCCAGATACAATAGACGTAGAAGGGAGTTTAGAACGGATCACCACTAAGTTCCCCTTACCGCTTATTTTCCGGTTAGGAGTTGAAAATGAGCTATTGGGTCCCAACAGTACATTTATGAAGAGTGATAAGCATAGGCTTATTTTGAGTATGGACGGGATCAAGCCCAGCGATTATATAGTTTATGGGAGCGTGGGAATGGAGTATGGCTGGCAAAACCTGGCATTTATCCGTGCCGGTACCCATATAAATCATGACACAGCAGGGTTGAGTGCCGGTGTTGGACTAAACTTACGTTTGGGGAGAATGGCCTTACGTGTGGATTACGCTTACGTGAATTATGATGTATTGAAGCAGACCAACCAGATCGCTATTGGACTAGAATTTTAAATGATTCTTTTAATGAAAAAAAATAGAATTATTCCATTATTCATTCTGCTAATTGCAAATTTCCTATTAGCCCAGGATCCTCCTGTTGCTGATGCGGGCGATGATATTACCGTTAGTTCCGGATGTACAGAGTTGGTTATTCTGGATGGTAGTTCATCCAGCGGCGATAACCTGAACTATCTTTGGCTGGCAATCAATTGTACCGTTTTAACGGATTTTGACGAAGACAGCTTGATTTTTGAAATTCCACAGACAGATTTTGATTTTGATTATTATTTTTCACTCACTGTGACTGATGGTAGCGGAGACACTAGTACAGATACAGTAACAGTGACGGTATTAAGTGACAATATTCCTGTAGCAAATGCAGGCCCAAATTTTACTGCTTGTGATTTAATGGCAAGCGGAGATGATTATCGCGTTTATTTAAATGGCAGTAATTCCTTTGATTCAGAAGATGGTACCGATATAGATTTTCTATGGACAGTAATCGATACAGGAATTACAATTTCAGCAGGACAATCAACAAAATCAAACCCGTATTTTAATCATCCCGTTGATTTATCCGAAGATACAGATTTCAGAATTGAATTGCTTGTCACCGATGGCAGTGGATTTTGTTCCGGATATGATACGGTGAGAGTGACTTGCCTGGCAAATATGTGTCCCCTTGCCAATGCAGGAAATGATTTTGAATTAAGCAGTGGCTGTAATGCAAGTTTTGTCCTGGATGGCTCCAACTCATTGGATCCGGGTGGAGAATCTCTAACTTACAATTGGATCTCTTTGGATGGCTACATCTCCAATATTCAAAATGGGATGTCAGATTTAGCCACTTTTAACATCCCGGATTTTACAGTTGATAAAGATTTGAGATTTGAACTTACTGTATCCGATGGGACAAATGAAGACAAGGATACGCTAGAAGTTGAATTCAAACTTGATGAAGCGCCAGTTGCGGATGCGGGAGAAGATATTTCCACAAATTTAATTTCAGTAATATTGGATGGGTCCGGTTCAACAGATGATAATATATCGAATTTAGATTATGGCTGGACTTCGTTAGATGGACCTTCCATATCCAGTTCAAATCAACCAGTGGCAACTGCAAATTTTAATGACAGCCACACAGGTGGAGTCTATCAGTTTGAATTGGTAGTAGATGATGGCTATTGTTCCCATACAGATACAGTCATGATAACTGTTTTGGATAATATGAATCCAATTGCTGAAGCAGGAGATAACTTTGCTTTGAGCGGTGGCTGCCAATCGATATTTTATTTGGATGGTACTGATTCTGATGATCCTGAAGGAACCAGTTTGACTTATTTATGGTCTGTAACAAATGAATTATCTACTTATTTATCGAATACCAATTCTGCTGATTCAGCCATGTTTACGATAAATGATATGGTCATTGGAGAAAAGGTTACTTTTTATTTGACCGTGACAGATGTGGCCGGGCTTTCAGATATGGATTCCGTGGCAGTCACTATATTGGATGATACTCCCCCTATTGCCGATGCAGGTGTGGATTTTGAATCTTGTGAATATGTTAAAAGTGGTAGTAATTATCGTGTTTATTTGAATGGATCAGGTTCATCAGATATAGATGGTACCGTTAAGTTTAAGTGGATACAACTCGAAGGTATTGATGTCGATTTATCCAGTTCACAGTCCAAAAAAGAAACCCCCTATTTTAATTATCCATCAGGGTTAACGGAAAATTCAGATGTCATTTTTCAATTGCGTGCCTATGATTCTGAAGAATATTGTGAAGATTATGATACAGTTTCAGTCACATTGCTTGCTGATAAATGTCCCACGGCAGATGCAGGTGAAGATATGGAAATTCCCAGTGGTTGTAATGCAACCTTAGATCTTATCAGTGAAAACTCTTATGATCCGGAAGATTCCACGCTTATTTATGCCTGGACATCTTTGGATGGATACACCAACCTGATCTCAAACAGCGATTCAGATATGGCTTTGTTTACAATTCCGGATGTGCCCGAGGATATGGTATTCACTTTTTTATTATCTGTTAGTGATGGCGTCAACTTTAGTACCGATTCTGCTTTTGTATTTTATATTTTGAATGATGCACCCGTGGCAGTGGCGGGTAGTGACATTTCAACTTGCGAATATAAATTTTTACTGAATGCATCCAGATCCTATGATATTAACAAAAATGAGCTATCCTATAGTTGGGAATCTTTGGATGGTCTTAATTTAAGCAGTCTATCTTCTATGATGCCCATAATTTCAAGCCCCATAGATTTAGAATCAGATAGCACTTATCGTGTTGTGTTAGAAGTGAATGATGGTTATTGTTCAAATTATGACACTCTTTTAATTACCATTTCGGACAATATTTGTCCCATTGCGGATGCCGGTGAAGCAGTAAGGATCCCAAAATTTAGTACAAGGCCTGTTGAATTAAATGCCGGGAACTCCTTTGACCCCGACAGTTCAGATCTTGTATTTGAATGGACAACGCCTACAGGAGAAATCATTACAGATTCAGTTGTGATCGTGGAAGATTTGGAACCCAACAAACTGTATTCACGGTATATATATACCTTAAAGGTCATGGATGAAGAAAATTCAATCTGTGAAGATTCAGTTGAAGTGATATTCAGCAATTTTTCATCCCCTGAAGCACCAGCCATTTATGCCGTAGCAGATCATAACAGGGTGCTTGTATCTTGGGATGCCACATCTGAATCAGCGGTTGACTCGCTGACAGGATATGCAGATTTTGAAGGTTACAAACTTTATCGATCAATTGATGGTGGTACTACATGGGGTGGAGATGAAGATAAACTCTATGATTTTAACGGCCATTTTGTGGGTTGGATGCCTTATGCTCAATTTGATTTATCAAGTGATGAAGACATAGACCATTGTATTTATGATGACGAAGGGTGTGAATCCGGGCTTATCCGTGACGTTCCCATTAACGGACTGGATCCACTGGCGCCTCGTTTCTCCCTCGGATATGACTCTGGGATTGAATATTCTTTTGTAGACTCTAATGTGATAGATGGGGTACAGTATTCATACACTGTTACAGCCTATGATATTGGATTTGACCCATTTGACTTAGAGATTGACAACCTAGGCATTGCAACCGATACTGTATTGCTTGATACCATTGAAAATATTTCCTACTCCTATGTTGTGGATTCAATCTATTATGCCGGCGGGTGTGTGTATTATAGCATTATTTCCTACAATGATATCATTATGATGGATACCTTATGGACAACTACAAACCCGGATGAATTCCTGGGACCGGATTCTATCATGTATTATAATGAAACTGGGGATGCTATTCGAAAAGCAGGGAATCCAAACCGTGGTTATTATAGTTTAGAATCGGCAAAAGGAGATAGCAGTGACAATAATTTTATCACTGTGATTCCCGGATATACAGCTCTGGATATTTCATTCCCGGATGCATCCAATATAGAAGCATTATTTAAAACTGGTTCACAGAATATAGGAACCGGAGTACGTGAGTATTTTATTGTTGACAGAACAAAAATTGTTCAGGACCAGCTCATTTATGAAATACAGGCTGAACAAGGGAGAGATGCCATGGAAGGTATGGCGTGCGAAGACCCCTATGTGTTTGGTTATGTTGTAAAAGATACGCTTGGAATGCCATTAACAACCCAAACTTTTGTACAGGATGATCTGGGATTTCTTGAAGAAGATTCCATTTCTGGTTTGCCGGGTACTATTCTTGAAAATGGGTCTTATTTGGTTCCAGAATATGATATTATCACTCCGGTTGGGCAGTGGAGCAATCAATTCAAAGGTATTCGCTTTAAAATTCAAAACACACTTAAACTAAATCCATCTTCCCCTCCAGATATTGAAATGGATACCTTAATCTGGACTTGGGTCGACACTACCAAAACTCCGCTGGATAGTGCAGCTGTCTTTGCCCTATACAACACTGTAATTCCGGAATTAAGTTATACAAATATTTCCAGTTACAAACGGCGGTTAAACTCGGATTATATGATTGAATTCTTTGATTCACCTGTGGGAGATTCGATAAAACTAGGTGAAGATAATAATGGCCCGATCTATATGTATACACCCTTTAGGATCACCAATCTTACTACCAATAAAAAAGTAGGATTAAATTGTAATGATTTTGGGGCCAATAATGATGGACCTCAAGCCACTTCTGATGGAGCGGGAGATTATGTATGGACTCGAGGTGAAGATATTTTGATGCAGGAAGATACCATTAAGGTTGCCGGTGAATGGGAAAGCACTTATAATTATAACTTCAATTTGAATTTGATTCGTGCATTCGGATCCGGATTTAGCATGAAGCAATATGATGAACTCAAATCCTATGATCCTGGAGATACGGTGTCTTATAAACAAATGTCTTGGGTAGCCAATCTTCCCGTGGATGCGGGGACAATTCCTTTGTCTAGACATAACGATTTAGCCGAGGATGGCCAAATAAATAATCCCTGGAGCCTCGTTTATCCGTGGACTGGTGGGGAAAAACTTGTATTAAGCCCACAGAAATTTTTTGTTGATGGTGACAATTGGTTCTCAGACATGTCCGCTTTGGGGAGAGAAGTGGGTATCGCTGACACAATCAAATTAGATACAATCAAGGTGGTCCCTAACCCCTACAGGGCAAGCTCTCGGTTCAATGAATCAAAAGATAATCGTAAAATACGATTTACTCATTTACCCAAAAAATGTAGAATTTCGGTTTATACTCTAACGGGTGAGCATGTAACAACTTTCGATCATGAAGATGAGTTTGATGGAAATGCATGGTGGAACCTTCGTTCTGGTAATAATCAGGATGGCCCTGAAATAGCTCCTGGACTGTATTTCTATATTGTTCAATTTGATGATAGTAAAACAAAAAACCATATCGGTAAATTTGCGATAGTTCGATGAAAAATCTATCCATAGTGCTGTTGTTGATTACATCCTTTGTATTGGGTCAATACCGAGATATTCCTGATGTGGTAACAAAGGTTGCTACTGCTGCAGGAAGTTTCTTAAAACTGGAGACTTCTGCCAGAGCAATCGGAATGGGTGGCGCTAATGTGGCTTCGGGCCGTGGCGTATCCGGGATCCCCTATAATCCATCCAGTATCGGTTTTATCCAAAAGAGTGAAGCCTATTTTTCCCAAGTCAATTATTTAGCCGGCATTCAACATGGTGTATTTACCTATGGCACACGGATTGGACCTTCGGACTTTGTAGGGTTTCACCTTTTCTATTTAGACAGTGGTCCTATGAGTGTAACGACAGAATTATTTCCGGATGGAACTGGTGAAGATTTTCGTGTTATCTCCATGGCTGCCCGTGCCACTTATGCCCGTTCCTTAACAGACCGGTTAAAGATTGGTGGTTCCATCAATTATATTAGAGATAAAATTGCAGAGACAGGAATGCAGGCCGTTTCTTATGATATTGGATCCAACTTTAATACAGGGATCTATGGTACCATTCTGGGAATGAGTATTACAAATTTTGGTCCTGATGTTGAATATGCAGGAGAAGATCTAAGTGTTCAGGTTCCAGATACAATAGACGTAGAAGGGAGTTTAGAACGGATCACCACTAAGTTCCCCTTACCGCTTATTTTCCGGTTAGGAGTTGAAAATGAGCTATTGGGTCCCAACAGTACATTTATGAAGAGTGATAAGCATAGGCTTATTTTGAGTATGGACGGGATCAAGCCCAGCGATTATATAGTTTATGGGAGCGTGGGAATGGAGTATGGCTGGCAAAACCTGGCATTTATCCGTGCCGGTACCCATATAAATCATGACACAGCAGGGTTGAGTGCCGGTGTTGGACTAAACTTACGTTTGGGGAGAATGGCCTTACGTGTGGATTACGCTTACGTGAATTATGATGTATTGAAGCAGACCAACCAGATCGCTATTGGACTAGAATTTTAATTATGGAAATTCAGGAATGAGAATGACTATATTACACCTTCATTCTACATACGATTGCGCTTATAACAATTAAGGTATTTCTGACAAAAAATAAAAACAGGAGATAATCATGCAAATAAAAGCTAATTCATTTTTGGCACTAATAGTGTTACTGTTGGCATCAACATCGCTTTATGCACAGCAAAAAGATATTTCAAAACTTTTTGAAGAACGTGTAAAAATTGTTGATGGACAAATGTCCTTTAATACTCACGGTGTAACATATAATCATGGAAAAGCACCGCAGATGAATAGCCGTGATGAACACTTTTCTGCAACTCTTGTCGATTCATCTAAAAATGGATATGGTGCATATTATAAGACTACAAACCCATTGGCTTATGGTGTTGATGAAGGCTATTTCGCTGTCTATCGTCAGTGGATCACTGAAGAATCAACGCACGGTATCATTGGTGCCGCTCAATCTGAAGATGGAGAAGACTGGTTCACATCCCAAGCGCTGAATATGGCATATCCGACAGGCGAAGAATCGCCTAATCTTCCAACAGCCACGGGGACACCCCAAGGAAGGTATCCAAGTGCGGGATATGCTGAAGGTGCAAAACCTACCGCTATTTGGAATGAATATACCAATACATCTTATGGCGGCGGCGCGTACGGCGGATATCCAGTTCATACCTACAATACACTAGGAATGGGTGAAGATGCCTATTGGGTTGCTCCAGTTGCATCAAATTCAGGCTGTGCAACATTACCCTGTGATCCACCGGATCTTTGGAATGGAAATGCAATGCTGATTCCAAAAGGTAATTCTTATAAATTTTTAGGCGCTTATTCAGGTTGGGCAGCTGGTGAAGAAAAAACCTATATGATCACAAGTAGTTATCATACGGCAGGATATAATTTGATGAATGCACCATATGTTTGGACAGATGATTTGGAAGTAACAGACGATGGAGATTCATTATGGCTTGGTGCTGGATACATTTCCACAGCAGATTATGACATCAATGCTGATGGCGTCGGATATATGGTCCAGGTTGGCTGGAGTAATTTAACCGATATAGATGGAAATGATATGGATGTTGATTTACACTCAGGTCAGAACCAGGGCATTTTCTATAAAATGACAGATGACTACGGTGATTCTTGGTCAGAAGATGGCGGATTCAAAAATTCCGGTTACCATGTGATTCCTGATGCAGTTGCACTGCGGTTGACTGACTCACTTTACACTACGTGGACCGAAGAAGAAAATGAATATTATTGGCATTATGGAGATTCATTATTTTTCGAAGATGACACAACAGAAAATGGTGAATATATTCCTTATTTAATGGCCCCGGGCTGGCGGCCATTTTACACCTTTGAAATGAAAACAGATGCTGAAGGTGGGTTACACATTGTTTTTCCAACTTTGAGGAGTATCTGTTATGATTACAATGGCGGATGTGATGATAATGATGGTGACGGGTACGCTGATTCTTTGTATTATACGTGGACATTAGGAGGGTCAGGTGTCATGCATATTTACAGTCCTGATCCTATGTCAGGTGAAGATAATTGGACTGCTTCTTTAGTACATGATATGGCAGTTGATTATGAAGCCGAGTGGATGCAATCTAATATTGCATCACAGTTTCATGATGGTGATGGTGATTACTTTGGAACCATGCAGTACTTCTATCCAAATATTACCATGAGTGCTGAATCAGATGGTACAATGTGGTTTGCTATATCCGCAATGTCGGACTATGAAATTGTATATGACTCTGATAGTGCAGAAACATATATACCGATAGATATAGACGTTTTTATGGCAAAATCAACAGACAATGGACTTCATTGGTCGGAAGCAGAAAATGTGACTAATACTTACGGTGAAGGTGATCTAAATGCAGGTGGATATCCAACCGAAGCAATCTTGGAGGCTGGTTTGCATCTCGCCAGTCAGGGTATGGATGAATCTGTAGGTGTTTTCTATCAAGTAGCCGACTTTAATGTTATGACTATTGCTGATGAAGCTGGCTATGAAGATTACAAGAATTGGGTCTATGTGGGTGTCTATGAGAGTGATTGGGAATATGAGGATACTACGAGTGTTGGCATTGATAAAGACCTTACTCCCAAGGATTTTACCTTGAATCAGAATTATCCAAATCCATTCAACCCGATTACTCAGATTCAATATGAAATGAAATCTGCTGGTCAAGTAAACATGGAACTATTTGATATTCGTGGCGCAAAAGTTCAAACACTCATCAATGAGAACAAGCCAGAAGGTTCCTATAAGTTTGCATTTGATGGATCACTATTATCCAGTGGTGTATATTTCTACAGCATGACAGCAAACGGGATTACCAAAACACGTAAACTTGTCTTAATGAAATAAATCTAACAGCATTAAATAATCGATGAAAAAAGTGGGGCATTGTGAGGGCAATGTCCCTCTTTTTCGTTATAGATATAAAGAAAAGGGAATCCTTATGCATTCAATACTAATTCTGATTACAACATTAAGTCTTTTATTCGCAAAAGATATTAACCACAAAGTTCAACCAATTCAAAAAGATGCAACCAGTTCATCTTTCAATCGGGGGAGAAATGATTCTCAGATTAATGAACTTAGAGCATCCCGTGAAGATACCACCACAATTTGGTTCGAAGATTTTGAAGGGGATATCTCAGGATGGATCATAGACTCCCAGTGGGAATTAACTGAGACAGAATCTAACAGTCCTACCCACAGTCTTTTTATAGACGATAGTAATTATGATACTGTTTCTGCAATCATTTCTCCAATTATGAATTTCCCCGAGATAGATGAAAATTCAGGAATCAGTTTTTCCTTTGCATTGAATTGTAACTTACCTGATTCTGATGGAGATGGTGATGGTTATCTTGAAGATTACTATTTTTGCGAAGTTGCTGATATTGGCAATTCCCCATGGCACCCATCTGAAAATAATGCTTTTGAAGGAAATTCTTGGTGGTGTGGCAGCGAAGATGTGGGCGGCTATCTGGACGGCTGGCTACAGTTCCTTGATACTCCAGATATAGATGTTCCTGCTGAAGGGACAACTGATTTAACATTTAAAATGTTCTATGCCATTGAGATTCCCGGGGATTACCCTCCTTATAATGGATGGGATGCAGCTAATATCAGGATATCGACTGATAATTTTGCTACCTGGGATGTTTTAAATGGTGCACCCGCTTATGATTTTACCAGTGGTTATGGTTGGGGATATAATGGAGAAGGTGTAGATATTCCTGGCTGGGGCGGCTATAGCGGTGGTGATGCACCCGGTGATTGGGTCGATGGAACGTTTGACTTAAGTGCTTATGCGGGAGAAAATGTAAAGATACGCTTTGCTTTTGGATCCGACCCATCCTATTCGACCATAGATGATCCATCCATTATCGGATTTTTTGTTGATAATGTTGAAGTCTCCAATTCATCATCTGGTGTTCTTTTCACAGATAACGGGGACGACCAGACTTCCATGACACCACAGGGTATTGCATGGAATCAAGTATTTTATGATTATGGGGATATTACACGCCCAGGTGGTCTAGGTTGGGATACTTATGATCCCGGTGATCCTTTTAACGGAAATATTATGCTTGACCTTTCTGATTTAGCCGGTTCCGATGTTCGGTTTCGATGGAGAGTTCGACTCGATGATAATGATGATGGCGGTGATGGTGATGGGTTTTTTATAGATGATATCCATGTTTGGCAAGTTAATTACAATGTAATACCTACGGTTCAAAATCTAAATATATATAGTGAAGACAGCCAGGTCTCACTTACTTGGGATATGCCACCATCAGAATCTTACGATAACGATGAAGTTGCAAATGATGATGGTGCACCTGAAAATAGTTGGGCTTGGGGCGTAGAAACAGTCAAGTATGCATCTGTTTTTGATATGCCCTATGGGACCGAATCAGTGGTAGTCCATTCTGCTAGTTTTGCTCCAAACTCTTTAGATGATCAACCCATTTCGGCAGAAATTGAAGCATATAATGTGTCTCCCATAGGTGTCCCTGAAACGGTACCTGTTTATACGACAACTGCTACGTTAGAAGATGAGGCCTGGACCAGCGTCGAATTTCCAGATTGGACTTTTGCAGGTGACTTTCTCATTGCATTGGTCGTTGATTCCACAGTTTATATGAGTATTGATGAGGATGCAACTACTGCCTATTCTTATATCGCCAGTCCGGATTTTGGTTCGGATGACTGGTTTCGGATTAATGATATTCTGGATATAGGCGGTGAATGGTTGATCCATTCCGTCGTTACTACAACCGGTACGGCCGTTGATCCTGGATTTAATGTTTATCGTGATCCCGGTGTGGATGGTAGCCAATGGCAACTCATGTTCAATGGGCAGAATATTAGCACGAATGAATATGTTGATAATTTGACAGAAAACGGGATAGAATATTGTTATAAAGTTTCTGCTGTTTATGGAGCCGAAGAAAGTGACCAGGCAGGTCCAGTGTGCGCAACCCCGGAATCAAATACGATTTATGAGATTGTTTATGATGATGGAAGTGCAGAAACCAGCATTAATGCCGGTACCTTAAACTATCACGCTGTGAAATTCACACCATCCGGTTATCCCGCTGATTTATACCGAGCTAGTTTTTACACTGTTGGTACTTCCAATGGTGTTGGCCTTGTTCATGTGTGGGATGATGATGGTGAGAATGG